>Ga0315905_10000674_pt1 | contig 37194 bp, 38 predicted proteins | sample LakEriMetagenome_5_FD_203522 | JGI IMG/M metagenome (GOLD analysis project Ga0315905, IMG submission 203522) | Freshwater fungal communities from buoy surface, Lake Erie, Ohio, United States - Buoy 4 MA121 | ecosystem: Environmental > Aquatic > Freshwater > Lake | place: USA: Lake Erie, Ohio... | reverse complement strand
CGGAGCGAGATGTCATGCTTTATATTCGCACAAACTTCGCCAATTGAGTAGAAAGGGGTTAAATTATGAGCATGAACAATCTGCCCTACGGCACTTTGCGCGCCTTCTTGACGCCCTTCTTAATGATTCTCTTTCGCCCCAAGGTGAAGGGACTGCGCAACGTTCCTGCAACAGGACCATTGATTATCGCCTCAAACCATCTCTCATTTAGCGATTCAATTTTTATGCCGCTTGTCGTTCCGCGTAAAGTTACCTTTCTTGCAAAGAGTGAGTACTTCACTTCCCCTGGGCCTAAAGGGCTTTTGAAGAAGTTAACTTTTATCGCACTCGGACAAGTTCCTGTCGATCGCTCTGGCGGACGTCGCAGTGAGGCAGCCATCATTACCGGCCTGCAGGTCTTATCTGAGGGCAAGTGCCTCGGTATTTATCCTGAAGGAACGCGCTCACCTGATGGTCGTTTATATAAGGGACGTACTGGAATTGCACGGCTAGCTATTGAATCTGGCGCTCCAATAATTCCAGTGGCGATGTTCAATACTGAAAAGATTCAGCCAACGGGACAGGTCATTCCAAATATTCAGCGAGTAGGTATGACATTTGGCGAACCGATGTACTTCGATGGTGACTCTACTGATTTGGCCTACCTGCGCGTAGTCACAGATCAGATCATGAACCGAATTCAAGAGCTATCTGGTCAAGTGTATGTAGATGAATACGCAGTCAAAGCAAAGAAGCCAGGAAAGAGTAAATCAGAGGAAGAGTCTGAGTAACTAGCGCGATTCCAGCTCTCCACGTTGGATCAAGTAATTACAGGTCTGACACTCGGGGCCAGCATCAGGAAATTCACCCTCGATCACATCGAGTAACTCAACGAGCAGTTCTTGAAATTTCTTACTATCTCTTTCGACCGGTAGATAGTGCTGTGTAACGCCAAATCCATGTGCGCCATCCGCTGTCTCTGCAATGCCATTGAGCTTCCATACAAGTAGTCCCATCGTGGAGACTGGGAATGGCTTGCCACGATCGGGATTTTCTAAGGCGTGGGCATATGCCTCCAACTGTGGGGCATAGAAAGCACCGTTATCGCGATCTGAATCTGAGACTTTGCAATCGATGATTCCCACAGAGCCATCTTCGTAATGGGCGAGAAGATCATAAATTCCGAGAATCTTCCACGTTGTCTGCCGCCCGCCAATAGTAAGTGGGGCTGACTTAACCCATTGCCCCCATTGTTTAACAACGCCAGCAGGTAGAGATGGATCAAGATCTTGCATTGATGCTCTGCGAAAATGTTCTTCCTGTGCATCAGCCAGTGGCTTAACAAGTGGAAATTGTCCAGGCATTGTGACTTTAAACCAATACTTTATCCAGAGACATCTTTTGCAGGTGGATAGACCAAAGGTGAGATCAGATGGCGCGATCGTATCTCTCGCCGGTTTTTCTGGACGTGCAATCTTCTTCTGGCTCATGGCGCGATTAAATCACGAGCGGCAGTTGCAATGACAAGAATTCCTAGAATCATGATGACGATTCCTCCCATTGCGCGTAGAAATATCAAACGCTGGGTGTCATGAGCTAACCAATTACGGGCAGTACCCGCCAATATGCCCCACGTCGAATCAAGGAAGAATGCAACAACAGCAAAGATGACACCCATCAGTACGAGTTGTTGAGAGATATGACCTTGCTCTTTATCTACAAATGGAGGCAAGACCGCTGCGAAGAAGACAATGCCTTTTGGATTAAGCGCACCCACCCAGAAACCATCGCGAATGCAGTGCCACAGTGTGGGTTCAGAAGTTTCCGCAGCTGCGTTCATATCGGCAGCATGTGATGCGCGTTTGCGCCAAGCATCGACTCCTAAGTAGAGCAGGTAGAGGCCGCCACCCCATTGCACCGCTGCATAGAGCAGATCTGAGCGCGAGAGCAGAGGGCCAAATCCAAGGGCTACAACAATAGAGAGTGTGAGTGCGCCCGATGCATTTCCAAGAACGGTAAGAACTGCAACCCGGCGACCCCAGGAGATTGCACGAGCGATGACAAAGAGAACACTTGGACCAGGGGCTAAGACAATGACAACTGTTGCAATGAGATATTCACCGATGCGAGTCGGTATGACTAATCCCAAAAAATCCATAGGTACATCATAGAGATAAAAAAACTAGGGCCCCGGAAGGAAACCGAGGCCCTAGTTTTATTTACAGTACTGAGTTACTTCCCGCGTGCTTTAGCTATGGCGTGAAGTACGTGGTAACCAATCACAGCAACGAGGGTTCCATTGACGATACCTGTGAAGGTGTAGTCACCCTTTGTCCATGAGTAATCGGCGATACCGATGATGATTGCTGATGCAACAACAAGGAGGTTGATTGGATTGGAGAAATCTGAACGACTTTCAATCCAGATTCGTGCACCAAGAATTCCGATCATTCCAAAGAGTGCTGTACCTGCACCGCCAAGCGCTCCCATTGGAGTTGCGGCAAGAACGGCACCAAACTTAGGAGAGAGTGAGAGGAGAATTGCTCCGACACCTGCAACCCAATATGCAGCAGTGGAGTAGACACGGCTAGCAGCCATGACACCAATGTTCTCTGCATACGTTGTGGTACCAGAACCGCCACCAGCACCTGCAAGTGCGGTTGCAACGCCATCTGCCATAAGAGCATTACCCATCTGGCCATCGAGATCTTTTCCAGTCATTGAAGCAACAGCTTTGACGTGACCGACATTCTCAGCGATGAGGACGAGAACTACTGGCAAGAAGAGAATCATGATGCTGAATTTAAATGTAGGAGTTTCAAAGGCTGGGGCTGCAACCCACTTAGCTGCCTTAATCCCATCTGTGTTGACATTACCCATCGCAAATGCGGTGAGGTAACCAATAGCAAGGCCGAGGAAGATACTGATGCGCCCGATGATTCCGCGTGAAAATGCGGTGAGCAGACCAATTGATACGAGAGTGATGATTCCGATCATGGTCGCATCTGGATCAACAACTTTTCCACCAACAAGGCCTTGGAAATTATTCTTAGCCGCGGGTGCAAGGTTGAAACCGATCAACATAACAATTGCACCTGTAACAACCGGTGGCATCAAGGTATTGATCCAGCCGATTCCTGCAGCGCGGACAACAAGACCTACGAGAATTAATAGGACACCGGTGAAGACGATGCCACCAAGGGCACCTGCCATTCCGCCACCTTCGGCGCCCATCGCCGCAGAGATTGGTCCGAGGAATGCAAAGGATGATCCGAGATAGCTCGGTACTTTGTTCTGGGTGATGATGAGGAAGAGGAGAGTGCCAACGCCGGAGAAGAAGAGGGTGGTGGTGGCGGGAAAGCCGGTAAGGATTGGAACAAGGAATGTTGCTCCGAACATGGCGGCGATATGCTGCAAGCCAAGGCCGATAGTAAATGGCCAGCTCAGGCGCTCATCAGGGGCTACAACTTCTCCCGATTTGATCGACGAGCCATCGCCATGGAGTTTCCATGTAAATAGTGACACGTAGTTTTCCTTCCTCTAAAGCCTTGAATACCGCCAACGGGGGCGGCAGGCCAGGATGACCAGTTATCAGGGTAGAACTATCCGCTAGGGAACCCACCAGTAGGCCTCGGCGAGTCGAATCTCTGCAGAGTTGCTTCGAAGGGTTATTTCGGATTGAATAGCGCCCGATATATCGATTCGATATATAACGCTCGATATATAACCAAAGGTAACTAGGAGGGTTCATGCGCTCACGTGCAGAGTCGCTGGAGTTCGCTCTCCTTGGCCTGCTCTCGCAGAGCCCGCTCCACGGCTATGAACTTCGCAAGCGCATCAGCGCAATCTTTGGCCCCTTTCGAGCCCTCTCATTTTCAGTCCTCTACCCACAGCTGCGCAGAATGCTGGAAGCCGGATTGATCAAAGAGACGACAGCTGAGGTCGGATCACGTCGCTCACGAATTGTCTATGCAATCACTAAGGCCGGAGATGATCGCTTCGTTGAGCTTGCCGAAAGTGTGAACTCTGAAGCATGGGAAGACGATGGCTTTGAAATTCGCTTCGCATTCTTTAGCCCAACATCATCAAAGAACAGAATCAGAATTCTTGAAGGGCGTCACCGTCGACTTCAAGAGAAGGCGGAGATGCTTCGAGTAGAACTCGAGCGCTCGCCTTCGGGTATCGATAAATATCTAGAAGAGTGGCGCCGCCATTCGTTGGAATCGGCCATGCGTGAAGTTGCATGGCTTGAAGACATGATCAAAACCGAGAGGAAATAGAGTGAAAATCACAACTGGAAAAGGTGACATCCGCGTTGCCATCGTTGGAGTAGGAAACTGCGCCAACTCATTGGTTCAAGGTGTTACCTATTACAAGGATGCCGCTGCAGATCAAGAGATCCCAGGTCTCATGCATGCAACAGTCGGCGCTTACCACATCAGCAACGTCAAATTCGTAGCGGCATTTGATGTTGATTCGAAGAAGGTCGGACTTGACCTCGCAGATGCAATCTGGGCTAGCGAGAACAACACAATTAAATTTAGCGATGTCGCAAAGACTGGCGTGGAGGTTCTTCGTGGAGTAACTCACGATGGTCTTGGTCGCTACTATCGCGAGACAATCACAGAGTCGACTGCAGCTGCCGTCGATGTAGTGGCAACTCTTAAGGCAGAGCAAGTAGATGTTCTCATCTGCTACCTTCCAGTTGGATCAGAAGTTGCAGCAAAGTTCTACGCACAGTGCGCACTTGATGCAGGATGTGCCTTCGTAAACGCACTTCCAGTCTTTATCGCATCAGATCCAGTCTGGGCGAAGAAGTTTGAAGATGCCGGCCTTCCAATTGTTGGCGATGACATTAAGAGCCAGGTCGGTGCGACAATCACTCACCGCATCATGGCGAAGTTATTCCAAGATCGCGGTGTCTTCCTGGAACGTACCTACCAGCTCAATGTTGGTGGAAATATGGACTTTAAGAACATGCTTGAGCGCGATCGTCTCGAGTCAAAGAAGATCTCAAAGACAAACTCTGTAACATCCCAACTTGATCACGATATGGGTGCAAAGAATGTTCACATCGGACCTTCTGATTACATTCCATGGCTCGATGATCGCAAGTGGGCATATGTTCGTCTTGAAGGGCGCGCATTCGGTGACGTTCCATTGAACCTTGAGTACAAGCTCGAAGTGTGGGATTCACCAAACTCAGCTGGCGTGATCATTGATGCACTTCGTTGCGCCAAGATCGGTATGGATCGCAAGATTGGTGGAGCGCTACTTTCACCATCGTCATACTTCATGAAGACTCCACCTGTTCAGTACACAGATGAGCAGGCGCACGACAAGACTGAGGCGTTTATCGCCGGAACGCTTGATCGCTAAAAACACACTCTCTCGGTAATAAAAACGCCCGGCCTGCTTACGCAGACCGGGCGTTTTTTAACTTTTTATGGATGGTCATTAATGGATATGGAGGTCACAGAGAGAGATCCCGCCACCATCAACTTCGTGATGCGTGCATGCAGCATCAAGACGATCAAAAGCGGCATCGCCATAATGCGTTCTAAAGGCCAGGGCTAGAAGAACTCGCACATTGATATCCTCATCCGCTTTGATTCCGAAGACTCGGGCGGAGCGACTGACGGTATTTTCAATAACTTTTTCGGTATGCGCAGTTTCGTGCGCGATGGCAACGTTGGATTTTCCCTGGCACAGCTGGCCAAGGACTAGTTGCTCAAAAGGTGTGAGTTCGCGAGAAGCGATGGTGATATGAGTAAGCATTTAAGGCTAACCATCCTCTCCGGTTGGCTGGTCTAACCATTGTGCTCCTTTTTTTATCATGTGTGACGTAGTAACCTCTACCCATGAGTAACATCACCACCTCACGCATAGATGGCGCCTTGACCCTCTCCCTTGATCGCCCCGAGAAGATGAATGCACTGACTCGGGATATGTATGCAGACCTTGCCCGAGCCCTCAATGAGGCAGCCGGTGACTTTGGCGTTCGGGCGGTGATCTTGACCAGTGCAGGTGATCACTTCACCGCTGGTAATGACATTAAAGATTTCATGGATCATCCGCCGACATCGCAAGATTCAACAGTTGCTGCATTTCTAGGTGCGATCTTAGAGTTTCCGAAACCGCTTTTGGCGGCGGTCAAGGGAAATGCAATCGGAGTTGGTACAACGATGCTGCTGCACTGTGATGTTGTCGTTGCGCATCCGAACACCAGCTTTTCTATGCCATTTGTTTCGCTGGGATTGGTTCCAGAGGCTGGTTCGAGTTTGCTCTTCCCTGCGTTAGTTGGATATCAGCGCGCAGCCAAAATATTTATGACCGGTGAGTCATTCTCCGCAGAGGCTGCTCAAGAGATGGGACTCGTCGCTGAAATTTCCAGCGAGTGTTATGCCACCGCGATGAAGATTGCTACTCAGATCGCCACCCAACCTCCCACTGCGATCATCAATACAAAGGCACTGATCAAAGCGAGTAAACATGATGCGGTAGCAGCTGTCATGAAGGCAGAGTTTGAACTCTTTGCGATGGCGTTGACATCGGACGAAGCGATGGAAGCATTTATGAATTTTATGGCGAAAAAAGCTGCAGATAAAGAAAAGGGTGGAAAGTAATGACAATCTCAGGAAACCTACAAGGCAAAAGGATTTTCATCACCGGTGGATCTCGAGGTATCGGACTCGCGATCGCCCTCCGTGCTGCTGCAGATGGTGCATCGGTTGCTATTGCGGCAAAGACAGCTGATCCAAACCCAAAGCTTCCTGGCACGATCTTTACTGCAGCCAAAGAGATTGAAGCTGCAGGGGGAGTAGCTCTACCTATCCAATGCGATATTCGTGATGAAGAGCAGATCGCATCCGCCATTGAAAAGACTGCTGCTGAATTTGGTGGCATCGATATTTTGATCAACAATGCAAGTGCCATCAATCTCACCCCAACGCTTGCTACTCCAGCGAAGCGTTTTGACCTCATGTTTGATGTCAATGTGCGCGGCACCTTCCTCACTTCACAGGCTGCACTTCCTCACCTCAAGGAGAGCGCAAAGGCTGGGCGAAATCCTCACATCCTCACCTTGTCACCTCCACTTTCAATGAAGGCAAAGTGGTTTAAGAATCACGTTGCGTACACAATGGCGAAGTATGGAATGTCGATGTGCGTCCTTGGCATGGCTGAAGAATTTAAGTGCGATGGGATTGCTGTAAATGCACTCTGGCCGCGCACAGCTATCGATACTGCAGCGTTGCAGATGATTCCAGGTATCGATACTGCTACGTGCAGAACACCTGAGATTCTCTCCGATGCTGCCTACGTGATTTTGAATCGTGATTCAAAGGAACACTCTGGCAACTTCTATGTCGATGATGAGGTTCTAGCAAGTGTTGGAATCACAGATCTCGAGAAGTATTCAGTGGTTCCAGGGACTAAAGACTTCCTTCTAGATTTCTTCCTAGATTAAAATCGGCATATGTTCTTAGCAGCTGAACCTTTAGGAATGATTGCAGGGCTACCGCTGCATCCGCTTCTTGTACATTCAGCGGTGGTTCTTGTTCCACTCGTTGCAGTCGGCGCGCTTGTCATGTCATATCTTCCTAGCTTCTCTCGTCGCCACGGCAAGTTGATTCTCATTCTGGCCTTAGTCGCACAGGTAAGCGTATTTCTTGCGAAGCTGAGCGGGGAAGCCTTTTCAGAAATCCTGAATAAAGAAGTTGAGAAGCATGCAGAACTCGGTGAAATTGCTCCGTTAGTCACGCTACCTATGGTCGTTCTTATCTATCTGCGTTGGAGAATGGATCGAGCAGGATCATCTATTGGTAATGCTGCAGTAAGACGACTTACATCTGTTGCTCTAGTTATTGCAAGCCTTGCAAGTTGTGTGATGATTTTTCTTGTTGGTCACTCAGGTGCTAGTTCCGTGTGGGGCTGGATCGAAAAATTGTGAAAATGAGCGAGCTCAATAGCGCGCTCATTACAGAAGCTGCAATGATTGCAACAACAGCAATATTCTGTAGCTCCTGATTCTCAAAGGCCAAATCAGCGATAAAGAGTGCAACTGTGAAGCCGATACCTGCTGCACTTCCGGTTGCGGCGAGTTTGCCGATAGAGGCACCTTCTGGGAGTTGAGCAATTCGAGCCTTTGATGCAGCAAGAGCTGAAGCAAGAACACCGAGTGGTTTTCCGACCACGAGTCCTATGAAGATTCCCCATGCAATCACTGAAGAAGTTGCAGCAGACAAGGATTTCTCGGTGATGACAACACCAGTATTTGCAATCGCAAATATCGGAACGATGATCAGAGATGAGTAAGGATGTAATTTAGCTTCAAGGTATTCGATATACGAGAGTGAGCCGTCGTCGACATCATGTAGATCGGTATCCGGTTTTTCAAAATTTGGGGTCAGCAGACCAAGAATCACTCCCGCCAATGTTGGGTGTACGCCGGTGCGATAGAGGCCGTACCACAGTAGAAATCCACAGAGGATGTAGATGAAAATTGATGTGATATTCATTTTTTTAAGGGCAAGAATAAGAAGTATCGCGCCAACTGATGCCAGCACCCATGAGTATGCAATTCCACTTGAATACACGATTGCGATAATCAAGATGGCACCGATGTCATCGATGACGGCAAGAGCTAAGAGAAAAGATCGCAGCGATAGCGTGACAACCGGCCCCATCATGGCAAGCAGACCGACAGCCAACGCGATATCTGTGGCAACTGGTACGGCCCATCCTTCAGGGGCTACATCTCCTGCGATTGCAAGATAGATACCGGCGGGAAGTGCCATGCCGCCAAGTGCTGCGATGAAAGGCATCGCTGCTTTCTTTACCGACGCCAAGTGGCCAGAGACTAGTTCTCGTTTGATTTCGAGTCCGACAACGAAGAAGAAGATTGTCATTAATCCGTAATTAATAATCTTGAGTACCGTCAGTTGCAGAAAAAAGATTCCACTTTCTACGGTAAATCCAAGAGCTAGAAAATCAAAGTAGTGGTCAGAGATCGGAGAGTTTGCAATGATCAGACCGAGTGCGGCTGCAACGATGAGGAGTACTCCCGAAGATGATTCCTTTTGTAGAAACTCTCTTAAAGGTGAGATTTCGCGAGACATGGTGCGAGTCTATCGGAGAGGTTATTGCGCAAGAGTAAAGCCCCCGCCAGATCACTGACGGGGGCTTTCTCAACTGCTTCTTAGAGGTCGTAATAGAGTTCAAATTCAGCTGGATGTGGACGCAAACGTACGTAATCAACTTCTTGCTTACGCTTCCATTCAATCCATGTTGAGATGAGGTCTTCGCTGAAGACGCCACCCTGTGTAAGGAAGGCATGATCCTTCTCAAGACTATCGAGAACAGCATCAAGTGAACCTGGAACCTGTGGAATTGCGCGAGCTTCCTCGCCTTCAAGTTCGTAGAGATCTTTATCTACTGGAGCAGGTGGCTCGATCTTGTTCAAGATTCCATCAATACCCGCCATCAACATTGCTGCAAATGCTAGATATGGATTTGATGAAGGATCTGGGCAACGGAATTCGATGCGCTTTGCCTTAGGGCTTGATCCTGTAATTGGAATACGAATACATGCAGAGCGGTTACGCGCTGAGTAGACGAGGTTTACAGGAGCTTCATACCCTGGAACCAAACGGCGATATGAGTTCACTGTTGGGTTTGTAAATGCGAGAAGTGATGGAGCATGCTTTAAGAGTCCGCCGATATACCAGCGAGCCATATCTGAAAGATCGCCGTAAGTTCCTGCTTCGAAGAAGAGTGGCTTTCCATCTTTCCATAGTGATTGGTGAACGTGCATGCCTGAGCCGTTATCTCCGAAGAGTGGCTTTGGCATAAAGGTCGCTGTCTTGCCACCTTCCCATGCAACGTTACGGACTATGTACTTGAACTTCATCAGTTCATCACCGGCGGTGAGAATATCTGTGAAGCGGTAGTTGATCTCCATCTGTCCAGCTGTTCCCACTTCGTGGTGTGAACGCTCAACAAGAAGACCTGAACGACCAAGTTCCATCACCATTTCATCGCGAAGATCTGCGAATTGATCTGTTGGAGAAACGGGGAAATATCCACCCTTGATTCGTGTGCGATATCCACGGTTTGGAGTTCCATCTGGATCTGCAACGATGCCTGTATTCCATGCACCTTCATATGAATCGATGTGGTGGTAAGCCTCGTTGATACCTGTCTTAAATCGAACAGCATCAAATACGTAGAACTCAGCCTCTGGCGCAAAGAACGCCTGATCAGCAATACCGGTTGACTTGAGGTAATCAACAGCCTTCTTTACAACTCCGCGAGGATCGCGTGAGTAAGGAGTGTTATCTGTTGGGTTGTGAACAGAGAAAATAATGATGAGAGTCTTCTCAAGACGGAATGGATCAAGGTAGGCAGATTCCGGAACTGGAAGAAGTTTCATATCTGACTCGTGGATCGATTGGAATCCGCGGATTGAAGATCCGTCGAACATCAAACCATCGGTGAAGACGGCTTCATCGAAAGACTCAACAGGGACGTTGAAGTGATGTTGAATTCCTGGAAGATCGGTAAAGCGAACATCAACAAGTTTTACATCTTCCTTCTTGATGTATGCAAAAATTTCTTGTGCATTCTTAAACATGGAGTACTCCGATTTTTCTTATGATCGCTGTGAGACGCTCGGCTCTGAGGCTCTTTGAGATGGCTTAACCCTAGATCCACTAGGTAAAAATGGCATCATCGCCGTGTTACATCCTTGTTAAATGAGTTCAATCGGCTCCATCCGAGGGGCTCGGATAGGCTTCGGCCATGTCTGAAGTTGATGTGAGATACCCGCGAGTGAGCCAAGGGCGACGGATGCTGGGCGTGCTGATCGATTGGTTGATGTCCTACGCCATCGCAATCGGCTTCTTTGTGGAGTTTGGCGATTCCTCTATGGGGGCCGTGGTCTTTCTTGTATTCACAGCTCAATACCTGATCTTCGCAGCTCTCGGAGGAGCGACCCCGGGACATCGCATTGTTGGACTCAAGATTGTTCGATTTTCAGATGGTGGAATGCCGACACCGGTTCAAGCGTTAATCCGGACAAGCCTTCTCATACTTATTGTCACTGCAATCACCTTTGATCACAATGGTCGCGGCATTAATGAACGGTTGAGTAATACCGTTCTTGTAAGGACTCGCTAGAAATTATCGCTTAGGAACGCGAACGTTCTTAGGCATTGGCCCCTTAGGCATTGGTAGAGACATTCCACCTACTGCCTTAAGGCGTGCGCGTACTTCTCTCATTTGATGAGCAGAGAGAGTCTTCTTAAATTTTCCAACATGCTTCTGTAATTTGCGAAGAGGTACTTGTCCTTCAGCATCTCCGACCCAAATTTCATAGATCGGTACACCAGGGGCGAAGCGTTCAGCATCTTTACGTGCTGATTGAAGAAGTTGACGCGTTGCAAAAGTACCCTCAGCGGTGAGAACAATTCCCGCACGACCAACGCTGCGATGGACCATATCTTGATTCTTGTTGACTTGAACTGCTGGAGTTGTTGTCCACCCTTTACGAATTGCCATCAAGACGCTGGCTGCAGCACCCATCTGACCTTCTACACTCGCAAAGCTTGCGTTAAGTGCGACTCGAGAGAAGATGAAGAGAGAGGCAAGGAGTGCAAGTGGCAATGTGATGAATCCCACGTAGTAAGGATGATCTACTGCAATACCAATGCCGATACCTGCTGCGAGGACGACAACAAAGATCAAAGCAAGAACGCTTCCGATCCATGGCTTAACAGCCTTAGTTAACGAGTAGGCATCGCGAATTGCTTTAAAACGAGGTTCGCGGATCTTTGGCTCTTTTTTCTTCCGTTTAAACATGAGCGTTAGTTTAGGGGAGCGGGGGCGCTTCCACCAAGGCGGATCGGGGCCCAACGCGCACCTTCGTGGCTATCTGGATAGTGAGATTGCACATCAAGAAGTAGAGCCTGCATTGCAGCGCGAAGCTGGGCCTCACCCTCTTCAACATCATCTGCTTTTGTAAAGTAGAGAGGCTCTCCAAAGGTGACAGAGATTGGATATTTATTTCTCTTCAAATCCCTCTTCACTTTTTTAGTCCAGATTCGTTGAGAGCCCCAGACAACGGCTGGAATTACCGGCACTCCAGCGCCCATAGCCAAGCGAACTGCACCAGATTTAAATTCTTTTAACTCAAAGCTCACCGAGATGGTTCCTTCAGGAAATATGCCTACGATTTCGCCAGATTTAAGTGCGCGAAGTGCGGCGACAAATGATGCGGATCCACTCGAACGATCAACGCTGATGTGGTGCATTCCGCGCAGAAGAGGACCAGCGATTTTGTTATCAAACAACTCTTTCTTTGCCATGAATCGCACATAGCGATTTACCGGCAGAGCTGCAGTACCGATTAAAGCAAAATCGAGATAACCAATGTGATTCATCGCAAGTATCGCTCCGCCTTTACGAGGAATATTTTCTATACCTTTGAAGTCAAAACGAAGCCCAAGATATTTCCAGAAAGTTTTCAGGGTAACAATTACTGGGGGATAGACCAGATCAGCCACTTACTTACTCCCGGACTGTGCTCGAGATTCCATAGCTTGACGATAGAGGCGACCTGCGCGATAGCTACTACGCACCAGAGGACCACTCATTACTCCGAGGAAACCAACGTCGGTTGCCTCTTGAGCAAGCTCTACAAACTCTTCAGGTTTTACCCAACGCTCTACAGGGTGATGCTTCATCGTTGGACGTAGGTACTGGGTGATCGTGATCAAATCACAACCGGCTGCGCGAAGATCAACCAGTGCCTGAGAAATCTCTTCGCGAGTCTCACCGAGTCCAAGAATCAAATTTGATTTAGTAATGAGGCCATAGTCACGAGCCTGGGTGATGACATTAAGTGAACGATCGTAGGTAAAGGCAGGGCGGATAGTCTTAAAAATTCGCGGAACAGTTTCAAGATTGTGAGCAAACACTTCAGGGGCCGCATCAAAGACGAGGTTGAGTAATTCTGGATTACCACTGAAATCTGGCGCCAACATTTCTACGCCACATCCAGGATTAATCTCGTGAACTTTACGAATGGTTTCTGCGTAGAGCCATGCACCTTCATCTTCTAGATCATCTCGTGTGACTCCAGTGATGGTGGCATATGCAAGCCCCATGGTCTTAACTGATTCTGCAACTTTACGTGGTTCTTCGCGGTCAATCGGAAGTGGCTTTCCAGTATCGATATTGCAGAAATCGCAACGTCTGGTGCAGCGATCTCCGCCGATAAGGAAAGTTGCTTCTTTATCTTCCCAGCATTCAAAAATATTTGGGCAGGCAGCCTCTTGGCAGACAGTGTGCAGACCCTCACTCTTTACGAGCGAACGAAGACGTGTGTATTCAGGGCCCATATTGGCCCGAGTTTTAATCCACTCTGGCTTTCGTTCGATAGGAGTTTCTGAATTGCGAGCTTCAATGCGCAGCAACTTACGATCATCAGGATGTGTTGTCATCTGCTCACCTTCGCTAGAGATTCATACATATATTTCTCGACTATTGGAAGAACTTCATCGACGCTAATAGTACGGCCGAGTTCGATAGCAAGCGATGTCACGGCCGCATCCTCGATGCCGCATGGAATTATCGCTTCAAATGCCCTCAGATCGGGCTCAACATTGAGGGCAAAACCATGCATGGTCACTCCACGAGCGACCCTTATTCCAATCGCTGCAATCTTGCGTTCGCCCTTGGAATCTACAACCCATACTCCGGATCGACCTTCGACGCGAGTGGCTGCGAGTCCGAGTTCTAAACATGTTGCAATGAGGGCCGTTTCGATTTCGCGAACAAATCCAACGAGCTCGGTTGGTTTTGCAAGACGAACAATGGGATACCCAACAATTTGTCCAAGACCATGCCAGGTGATTTTTCCGCCACGATCTACATCGATCACAGGTGTTCCATCATGGGGACGTTCATGATCCTGGGTGCGTTTGCCGGCCGTATAAACAGAAGGGTGTTCCAGTAAAACGAGTGTGTTCTCTCGCTGGCCTTCTGCAATTTCGCCATGTAAAGCGCGTTGCAGTTCGAGAGCTTCGACATACTCCATAACACCTGCTCGCTTGAGAGCGATGGGGGACTGTGAGATTGCTGAGTCGACGACTGGCACGGACCCAGCCTAAAGGTAGGCTTGCCTTCTTGCTAATCAACCCTCAGCGAAGTTGAGAAAGGTCTATTTTACTGTGTCCACAACAACGACCAAGAACCGTAAGCCATACGCCATAGCCATGTTGGTGGTGATCGCCTGGTTCCTCATCACAGGAATCTTTGGACCACTCTTTGGAAAGCTCACATCGGTACAGGAGAACAACAACTCTTCCTTCCTGCCTAAAGGCGCCGAAGCAACACAAGCGTCGGAAGTAATTGCAACATTTTCAGATAAAGATTCATTTACCTTTCCGACACTGATCCTCTTGGAAGGTAAGGCCGACCCTGCAGCGCTAGAAGCGATAAATTCTCACCTATCTACTGTTAGTCAGTTAACTTTGGGCGGAACATCGGCGAAAATATCTGAATACATTGCACCCGGTCAGCAAATTACTGCATTTCCTTCTCAGGATGGAGCAGCAATCCTTGTCAATATTCCACTCGACGGTAATTCTCTCGCCGAGATTCTTCCAAATGACGAGCCGGTTCTACCTGCAATTATTGAAGCGCTACGCGAAGATATTGCACCTATTGCTAAAGAGAACGGGCTCGATCCATATGTAACTGGTCCTGGCGGACTCTTTGGAGATCTCTTCGCTGCTTTCGGCACTATTGACTCAACGCTCTTGCTGACAACTCTGGGAGTAGTCGCAGTGATTTTGATTGTCGTCTATCGCTCACCCATTCTTTGGATCATCCCTTTAGTTTCAGCGCTCTTTGCTCTCACTATGGCAGGAGGAATTGTTTATCTTCTCGCTAAAAATGACATCATTGATGTGGATGGGCAGTCGCAGGGAATTCTTTCTATTCTGGTGATTGGTGCGGCGACAGATTATGCACTCTTACTTATTGCTCGCTATCGGGAAGAATTACATTTGCATGAAAGTAGATTTGATGCGATGCGCGCAGCCTATAAAGGCGTATGGGAGCCAATCCTTGCATCTGGTTCTACCGTAGCAATCTCACTTCTCATCCTCTTGTTTAGTCAGCTATCAAATACTGCTGGTCTCGGACCTGTCGGTGCTATTGGCATCGTCTGCGCAATGTTTACGATCCTCACACTCTTACCTGCGCTACTACTTGTATTTGGTCGTTGGATCTTCTGGCCGCGTAAGCCCCTTCATGATGGAGACGATCACGTCATGACCGGAATGTGGTCAAAGGTTGGCCTCACTGTAGGACGTAACCCACGTAAAGCATGGGTTGTTACAGGTTCGGTTCTTCTGCTCTTTGCCTTTGCATCAACGACACTTAAGACAGATGGACTCGGAACAATCGATACCTTTACTGGAAATCCAGAATCAGTAGTCGGCCAGAAGAAACTCGAAACGCATTTCCCTGGTGGGCAAGGAGATCCCACTCAAGTCGTTTTCTCAGCCTCCAAAATTGATCAAATGAGTGCTGCGTTAAAGAGCGCTCCTGGTGTCACGGAGATCACTCCACAATTAGCAGGACTTCCAATTCCTGGCCAACCACTTCCAGATGTGGCTGAAGTCAATGGAAAAGTCATTCTCAATCTCACATTAAATCGTGCGCCAGATAGCGTAGAAGCTGGAAACGATGTTCCAGAAATCAGACGAATTGCCAAGTCTGTCGATCCTTCCGCACTTGTAGGTGGAACAAGTGCCGTCTACTTCGATGTTCGCACTGCAAATGCTCAAGATAATCGAACAATCATTCCCATCGTTCTCTTAGTCATTACTCTGATCCTCGGATTACTACTCCGAAGCATTTTGAGTGCGATTTTGTTGTTGGCAACCGTAGTGCTCTCATACTTTGCAACACTTGGAGTATGTGCACTCGTCTTTAATCACATCTTCGGTTTCCCAGGCGGTGATAACTCCTTCCCATTATTTGCCTTTATCTTCCTAGTGGCGCTGGGTATCGATTACAACATCTTCTTGATGACTCGTGTTCGTGAAGAGTCACTCAAAATCGGTACACGCGCTGGTGTGATCAAGGGATTGACCGTGACAGGGGCAGTTATTACCTCTGCTGGCATTGTTCTAGCTGCAACATTCGCTGTCCTTGGTTTATTGCCTCTAGTGCCTCTAGCTCAACTCGGATTTGCTGTTGCATTCGGAGTTCTCCTTGACACCATTATCGTTCGCTCAATTCTGGTTCCTGCACTTGTGCATGACATCGGTCCTAAAGTTTGGTGGCCATCAAAGCTTGCCAAGGAGTCGGTGAGTTAATTCATGCGCGTAGGTATCGCAGGCTACGGATTGGCTGGTCGTGTATTTCACGGACCGCTTCTGAAAGGCTGCGGGTATCACGTTGCATCAATCCTGACTTCGAATCCAGATCGAATTGCACAGGCAAAGAGTGACTTCCCAGGGGCGCAGATTTTCTCAGAACTCGATACTTTCTTAGACTCTGGTCTTGATCTAGTAGTGATCGCATCGAGCAATGTGGCGCACCTGCCTCAGACTCGTGCGGCGCTCGAACGTCAGATACCTACAGTTGTAGACAAACCTATGGGTCGCACAGTTGCCGAAGTGCAAGAGATGATTGATCTCTCTGAAAAGAACAATACGCTTCTTACAACATTCTTTAACCGTCGCTGGGATAGCGATAGTTTGACAATCAAAAAATTGCTGATGAGTGGAGAACTTGGCCAACCATTTCGCTTTGATGGTCGCTTTGAACGATTCCGCCCCGAGCGCAATCTCGCATCATGGCGCGAAAATCTCTCTCCAGAAGATGGCGGGGGATTACTCCTTGACCTGCAATCACATTTGATATCAACGGCCCTTGATTACTTTGGACCTGCTCGGGTGGTCAGTGCAAGTGTGCGATCAATTCGCGGTGGGGCCGATGATGACGTCACTGTTGTTTTGCGTCACGAATCTGGAGTTGATTCATATTTGGCAGCATCTGCAGTAAGTGGTGCGCCAGGACCGCGAGTGAGGCTACTTGGTAGCAAGGGTGCGCTTGTAATCAACGAGCTCGATCCTCAAGAAGATGCACTTCGTGCCGGCGAAATTCCTGTTGGTGGTGCATGGGTAAAGGCAATGGTTAGCGCTGCAACAATTCATAAGGGCGAAGCAGTTACATCTGTTGATAGCGTTTCCGGAAACTATGCAGCCTTCTACACACTGGTCAAAACTGCAATTGAGAGTGGATCTCCAGCACCCGTCTCACTTGCCGATGCACTTCGCGTAGCCGAGATTATTGAAGAGGCGCGTGCGATAAGTGTCCGATAGTGCACTTCCAGTCATAGTTGTTGGCGCAGGTCTTGCAGGTTTATCAGCTGCTCAGTCTTTGATCGAAGCTGGAGTAGAAGTTCGGGTATTGGAAGCGTCGACAACAATCGGTGGACGCGTGCAAACGGATGAGATTAATGGTTATCGCTTTGATCGTGGTTTCCAATTGATTAACGCTCGATACCCTGAAGTCGAAGCACTTCATATCATCGACAAACTAGATTTTCGCTACGCACCTCGTGCAGTAGATATCGCACTGGATGGATCAGTTGTTCGTCTTGGAGACCCTCGTAAGTATTTTCTCTCAGCCCTGCGCAGCGAATCTGGGAGTATCAGAGAGAAAATCTCTTTCCTTAAATATCTTCTATCAAAGTCCACGCATGGCTCTAACGTGGAAAGTGAATTACTGGCTGCGGGTTGCAACAACCTCTACACACGAGTGCTCAAGCCATTTTTGACCGGTGTCTTTTTAGCCCAGCCTTCTCGTGTTGATTCAGTCAGCGGTCGAGAAATCATCAAGAGTTTCATCAGTGGAGCTCCGGGTCTTCCAGCACGTGGTGTGGGTGAACTCTCTCAGGTGCTTGCAAGGGAAATTGGCGTGGTCGAAACGGGTGTACAAGTAAATGCAATTACTGGCCTAGAACTGATTACCTCAAAGGGAGTGATTGCAGCTCGCGCAATTATTGTCGCAACCGATCAAATAACTGCTGCACAGCTTCTTGAAATAGAAGACGTGGGAGAGAGCGTCAGTTGTACAACATGGTTTCACTCCACACCGGATGATTTAGAGTGCGATGCAACGCTGCGAGTAGATGGATTAGCGCGCGGTGCGATTGTTAATTCAATCGCTATCTCAAAACTCTTGCCATTGAGCGCCCCTGTTGGTCAGACTCTCTTTTCCAGTACGTCACTCGGTCATGCATCAGAGTCTGAAGTCAGACGACATCTCTCCTTGATCTGGGGTGTTGATACAGCCAGTTGGGAGCTCGTTGCAAAGTACGATATTAAGAATTCACTTCCACTCTTTGCTCCTGGACGCTCGCATGCACAATCCCTACAGGTGCGGCCAGGTGTGTGGCGAGCTGGAGATTACCTCAGCGCAGCTTCACAGAACGGTGCACTTGCATCAGGGCGACTTGCAGCCCTTGAGTTAATTAATTCTCTATAAGTGCATCGAGTGCTGATGTGACATGCGGATAATCCCATGTGAAGCCCGCATCGATAAGTTTCTGCGGAATGACTTTCTTTGAACCTAATACCTCTGATGAAAACCCTCCGAGAGCTATTTTGAGTGCAAATGCAGGCGCTGGAAAGAGTGCTGGACGATGCATCGCACGAGCAAGAGCCGCAGTGAATTCTTGATTTGTTACTGGGTTCGGCGATGTGAGATTAATCGGACCTTCGATGGGGTGCTCTAGCGCAAAGTTAATTGCACGGATGACATCGTGGAGAGTGATCCAAGACCACCATTGCTTTCCTGAACCAAGTTTTCCGCCAAGGCCAAATCTAAAGAGTGGAAGCATCTTGCCGAGTGCGCCACCAGTTGGATCTAGAACCAACCCTGTACGAAGCTTTACAGTGCGGATTGGGGATGCGATATCTGCTGCAGCTTCCCACTCACGACATACTGCGGCAAGGAAATCATCTCCCACGCGATCACTTTCAACGACCGCTCTATTTCCAGATTCGCCATACCAACCAATAGCACTGGCGCTGATAAATACCTGAGGCTTAACTTCTGCAACAGCCTTTGCGATTGCCTCGGTTCCAAGTAGTCGGGAGTTGAGAATTTGTGATTTGTATTTCTTGCTCCAACGCTTATCGCCAACACCTACGCCTGCTAAATGAATGACTGCATCTACCCCGGCAAGAGCTGCGGTATCTACATAACCAGTTGCTGGATCCCATTGCACTTCATCGGGGGAGACGGGCGCCCTGCGTACAAGACGCTGGACTGTGTGACCTTCACTTTTGAGATGACCAACGAGAGCGCTACCGATTAAACCGGATGCGCCAGTAACAGCGATGCGCTGAGGAAGTGCAGACATTAGAGCCCTAGATCAGACTCAAATGAACCGCCTTCGAGACGCTCTTTGAGAGTGACGAGGAATCGAGCTGCATCTGCGCCATCAACAACACGGTGATCGTATGAAAGTGCGAGGTAGACCATAGAACGGATTGCCATTGTCTCTCCGCCATCTTCTCCGCGGACAACCATTGGACGTTTAACAATTGCGCCAAGGCCCAAGATCGCAACCTGTGGCTGATTAATGATGGGCGTGTCAAAGAGAGCGCCGCGAGAACCGGTGTTGGTAATTGTAAATGTTCCGCCACTGAGTTCATCAGGGTTTACCTTGTTATCGCGAGTGCGTGCTGCAAGATCTGCGATCTTACGTGCAACGGCACCCATGTTGAGGTCGCCTGCGTTAGCAATGACAGGAACTAGCAATCCGCGTTCAGTATCAACGGCAATAGCAAGGTGCTCGGCACCGTGATAAGTGATCTGATCGCCTTCGACGGAAGAGTTAAGAACTGGGTGTTGCTTGAGTGCTTCACATACTGCAACGGAGAAGAATGGAAGGAATGAGAGCTTGACTCCCTCGCGAGCTTCAAAAGATGCCTTCGCACGATCGCGAATTCGGGCAATCTTTGTCACATCTACTTCGATCACTGTGGTCAACTGTGCTGACACTGCAAGTGATTCAACCATTCGAGCAGCAATTACTTTGCGAAGTCGTGACATTGTTACAGTCGTTCCGCGAAGTGGCGATGCGGCAACTGGTGATGAAGTACGTGGCGCTGATGGGGCAGCTGATGCGACTGGCGCAGCAGCAGCCGGCTTGGCAGCAGCTTCGACATCTTCACGGCGAATGCGTCCACCAATGCCGGTTGCCTTTACCGTTGCAAGATTTACGCCAAGCTCAGATGCAAGCTTTCGAACAATTGGAGTGACGTAAGAATCTTGTGGTTGTGAGACAGGGGCTACTGGAGCGACTGGAGCAGCAACGACTGGTGCGACAACAACTGGTGCGACAACAACTGGTGCCACGGGTGCGACAACAACTGGTGCAACTGGAGGAGGGGTGGGAGCAACGGGTGCAGCAGGCGCTGCAACTGCGCCAGCACCGCCGATTACTGCAAGACGCGCACCAACTGGAACGGTGGAGTCAATTGCGACATCGATGGAAATAATTGTTCCCGCAACTGGAGATGGAATTTCGGTATCGACTTTATCTGTCGAAACTTCTAGAAGTGCTTCATCTACGGCAACGCTATCGCCGACGTTCTTAAGCCAGCGAGTGACTGTGCCTTCAGTGACACTTTCACCGAGCGCTGGCATCGTAATAATTGTTCCGCTTCCAGAAGGTGCTGCAACTGGTGCTGCAACTGGTGCTGCAACTGGTGCTGCTGGTGCAACGGCGGCTGGAGCTGCAACTGGCGGTGGAGTAGGTGCTGCAACTGGTGCAGCGGCGACTGGCGCAGGAGCTGCAGCGCCATCTTCGATGATTGCAAGATCTGCACCCACTGGAACAGTTGCATCGATTTGTACAAGAATCTTTGAGAGTGTTCCTGAAACTGGTGAGGGGATCTCTGTATCTACCTTGTCGGTTGAAACTTCAAGGAGCGGTTCGTCAACATTGATGTGATCGCCTTCGGCCTTGAGCCAACGAGTGACAGTTCCTTCGGTCACGCTCTCGCCAAGTGCTGGCATCTTTACAGAGAATGTCATTGGTGTTCTCCCTTTATCCGTGTGCGTGAAGCGGTTTGCCGGCTAGAGCCATGTGCGCTTCGCCCATAGCTTCAGACATTGTTGGATGTGCGTGAATAAGAGGAGCAACATCTGCTGCAGTTGCTTCCCAGTTAAAAATCAATTGTGCTTCGGCAAGCAACTCACCGACACGTGAACCGACCATGTGGATTCCAAGGACTGGTCCGTTCTTCTCTGAAACTAACTTTATGGATCCAGCGGTTCCAAGAATCTGTGCTTTACCGTTTCCTGCTAAGTCATAGTTAAGTTCTACAACGTCATGTCCGCGCTCTTTTGCTTGCGCTGTTGTGAGACCCACTGATGCAACTTCTGGCTCTGAGTAAGTCACGCGAGGGACACCGTCGTAATTAATTGGACGTGGGTTAAGCCCTGCAATCTCTTCTGCAACGAGAATTCCTTCTTGGAATCCAACGTGAGCGAGTTGCAGGGTAGGAATAAGGTCACCGACTGCCCAAATACCTGGAACGTTTGTGCGGCATTTGTCATCGACAATCACATATCCACGATCCATTGTGATGCCCTGCTCTTCATATCCAAGATTTGCAGAGACTGGACCGCGGCCGACAGAGACGAGAAGAAGTTCAGCGCTAAAGGTGCGGCCATCTTCTAACTCGACAGTGACACCCTCGGCAGTGACGGTGTGGGACTTAAAGCGAACTCCGAGTTCAAAGTTGATTTTGCGCTTTCGATATGCGCGCTCGAGAAGTTTTGAGGAAGACTCATCTTCAAGTGCGATGAGATGAGGTAGACCTTCAATAATTGTTACTTCAGAGCCGAATGACTTCCAGACGGAAGCGAACTCGCAACCAATGACTCCTCCACCCAGAACAATGACGCTCTTGGGAATGTAATCAAGTTTTGTACCATGATCAGATGTGATGACACGCTTTCCATCAATGTCGAGACCTGGAAGCGTCTTGGCATATGAGCCAGTCGCCAAAATAACATTTTTGCCGGTGTAGCGAACGCCATTTACTTCGACGGTGTCGCGCGAAACTAATTTTCCATAACCTTCAACGTAGGTAATGCCTCGGGATTTCACTAGCCCCTGGAGACCCTTATGCAATTTGGCGATGACTCCATCTTTATATGAATTTACGCCGTTCATGTCGATCGAGTTCAGAGTGGCGCTGATTCCAAATTGCGAAGATTCGCGAGTTGTATCTGCGACTTCACCTGCATGTAGCAACGCCTTTGTTGGGATACATCCGCGGTGAAGACAGGTTCCGCCCAGCTTGTCAGCTTCGATGAGTACGACAGAGAGTCCGAGTTGAGCGCTTCGTAGCGCGGCTGCATATCCGCCGCTTCCGCCACCGAGTACAACGAGATCAACGTTAGACACGAAAGTTCTGCTCCTTTGCTCACCTGACCGCAAGGCCTATACCCATATCTTGCCAGTCTGACCCCTCAATGACTAACTGGCACCGTGTTCAAGTCACATAATGAGAGCGAGATAACGCCAGCCAGCAGATTCGACCTAGGTTAGATCTGGGTTAGATCTGGGCCTTTGCCGCAGCAACGAGCGAACGGACACCGATACCGGTTCCGCCAACAGGGGTGTATCCGTGGACTGCGCGATCGTTATATGCAGGACCTGCAATATCGAGATGGAGCCAAGGAAGATCATCAGAGACAAACTCCTTGAGGAAGATTCCTGCAACAAGCATTCCGCCCATGCGATCTCCAATATTTGCGAGATCGGCAACTGGTGAATCAAGTGATGCACGGAGTTCGGTGGGTAGAGGCATTGGCCAGAACTGCTCACCAGTTTCCTGAGTGACTGCAAGGAATGCTTCTGAAAGTGCTTCGTTATTTGTCATCACTGCACTTGTGCGAGTACCGAGTGCAACAACTTGAGCACCAGTCAACGTTGCAATATCAAAAATAGCATCGAGGTTCTTCTCTTCTTGCGCACGTTGTAGTGCATCAGCGAGAACTAAGCGTCCTTCAGCATCTGGATTAAGAACTTCAACGGTCTTGCCGCCATAAATAGTAATGATGTCACTTGGACGAGTGGCATTGTCACTGACCATATTTTCAGCCAGCGGTGCCCACGCATCGATTGCAACAGGTAATTTCAGAGCAGCAATTGCTAAGACTGCGCTACAGACTGCAGCGGCTCCGCTCATATCTGATTTCATCGCTTCCATACCAAGAGCGGGCTTGAGTGCAAGTCCACCACTATCAAAGGTAATTCCCTTTCCAACGAAGGCGTAACGTTTTGCCGGCTTTACCTTGCCTGTTGGTGTGTATGAAATGCGAACAAGTCGTGGGGGATTAGCTGAACCCTGGCCCACTGCTGTAATTCCGCCGTAACCCTTACTCTTCAAAGTTGTCTCAGTCATCACGGTGATTGAAAGACCTGCACGTGCACCGCCTGCTGCCTTCACCTCTGCGTTCATTCGATCTGCAAAGGAGGCTGGATTCAGGTGACTTGGCGGCGTATTAATCAGGTCGCGAGTCAAAAATGTGTATTGAGCAATGACAGCGGCCTCTGTTACGGCATCTTTAAATTCGGTCTTAGCGGCATGTGAAGTAAAGATCTTTGCTGAGGCGAGGGTGGCGTTGCTTGTGACAAGTTCATCGCTGCGAAATTCATTGAAGAGATATGCCCCAAGTGCTGCACCTTGTGCAACAGCTGATACTCCTTCAAGGTTGTGAGCCGGAAGAGCAAAGGTTGCCGACTTTTGATTGGAGAGCGTGCGAGAAGCAGCTCCTGCCGCGCGACGAAGAAGCTCGTGGCCGTAACTTGATGAAGCTTTTCCTAAACCTGTAAAGACAAGGAGACGAACAGAGTTACCTGGAATCTTGATGACTTCATCGGCCTTACCTGTTGCTCCCATATCGCCAAGAATTTCTTCTAGCCCTTTGGCGTCGAGAAGTAAATCTCCAGATTCAATAACCAGTATTGGCTTTCCGCCCTTGCGTTGGGAAGGGCTGTGTGCAAGACCGACAACAAGAATGTCATCTTTAAGTACGGAGGTAAGAGAGAGTGCGGTCATAGTCAATGTCAATCATGCCTTTCAAAAATTTCGGGGTTTCTAACTATCTGTCCTAGCGCCGTAAGTGTAGGTTGATGGGATGAAAAATTCACCTTTACATAGTCGCCACCTCGCCCTTGACGCGAAGATGGCTGATTTTGGTGGCTGGTTAATGCCTATTGAGTATCCAGGCGCGGGAGTCTTGGCTGAACACGCAGCAGTCCGTGAGCGCGTGGGGCTCTTTGATGTCTCTCACCTCGGCAAGGCGCGTGTGAGCGGTGAAGGAGCTCTCGAGTTTTTGAACAGTGTTTTCACAAATGATTTACATCGCATTGCAGATGGACAGGCACAATACACATTGCTCTGTAATAAAAAGGGTGGGGTTATTGATGACTTGATCGTCTATCGCAATAGCGCAACAGATTTGTTCTTGGTTCCTAATGCATCGAACACCACTGATGTGGTCCGCGTACTCAAGGAGAGTGCCCCCGCGGGGATCGCGGTTGAAAATCTCCACGAAGATTTTGGAGTGATTGCACTTCAAGGTCCACGTGCAGCGGCAGTGTTAAAAACACTGGGCGTTGAACCAGAGATGGATTACATGGCATTTTCACATGTTCAAATCGGCAGAGCCGATGTCATTTTGTGCCGCACTGGATATACAGGCGAGCACGGATTCGAACTATTGCCACAACGAGCTGATGTCGAATCAGTATGGGATATCTGCGCCGCCGCTGTTTTAGCTGAAGAGGGAGCCATCTGTGGTCTTGGTGCACGTGACACTCTGCGTACCGAAATGGGATATCCATTACATGGCCACGAACTCTCACTTGAGATTTCTCCAGTACAGGCAAGTGCAACATGGGCGATCGGATGGAAGAAAGGCTCCTTCCACGGCAGTGATGTACTTGTGGCGCAGAAGAGCGAAGGGCCTGCTCGACGTATGCGCGGATTGAAATCCAATGATCGTGGAATTCCTCGTGCAGGCATGGAGTTACAAGACGGATCTGGAAAGAGCGTGGGAACAGTAACGAGCGGAACCTTCTCACCAACTCTTCGTGTGGGTATTGCGCTGGCTCTCGTAGACACTCAACTATCTATTGGCGATCAAGTATCAATCGATATTCGTGGACGTGCATCAACTGCCACAATCGTAGAATTCCCATTTGTGCCATCCCACGTACGTTAATTCTTTATCTGGACCGCATTCTTAAACTCGATCGGAGTCAGAAAAGCAGCCTTGAAGTAGGTTCGCCGTAAGGCCCTCAGAAAAGGTGTGGCTGTCAATACGATCAGGACAGATGTGAGAATCGCTCGTGGAATATCCCATGCCATTGACGATGCAAAATGGAATGTAATAAAGCGAGAGAGATTTTCACTTAAGGCACCTCCGGGAATATATGAGAGCTGAGTATTTGATCCCAGTACCCAGGGCCAGAATTGCAGATCCATCAATATTCCAAATGCAAACGAAGCGAATATTCCTACAACAATAAGCAGCACCTTCTCTGAAGTACCGCGAATCAATCTTCCCGCGAAGTTGTGAGGAAGTGCACCTGCGAGAAGGCCTATCCATCCTGCCGCGAAGACTTGATATGGAAGCCACGGTCCAACCCCGCCAGTAAGAAGTGCCGACGTTGTCATTGAAGTAATTCCTAAGAGAAATCCCCACGATGGTCCGAATACTCGCGCTGCAATAATGAGAGCAAACCAGATCGGTTCAAGTCCAGCAGCTCCGGCACCTAGGGGCCTTAAGAGAGTGATGAATGCACTCATTACCCCTAGAAGTGCAATTGATTTTGCATCGATCGATCCGATTCCTACCTCGGAAACTAGAAGAAGTGCAGAGGCGGCAATTGCAACAACAAATATCCAGTGGAGATTTCCAACATAGAAAAACGGCCAGATAAATCCTGCCAAAGCAATTACTGATGTAAAGGTAAGAATTATCTTTGATTGACGTGATAGCCGGTAAATACCCGTCGTAGTTTTCACTCTTGTGAATCCTTACCGGTTGCCGCTGCAATGCCGCGAAGGGCATCCTTGACAGTAAGCCATGGGGCGGGGGACATCACCTTTGCAACTTGCGGGGCAAATGCTGGGGATGAGAGGAGAACATCAAGGGTCGAACCATCTGCAACAACATCACCATCGGCTAAAAAGACAACTCGATCGGCAACTTCTGCAACTAGTTCGACATCATGAGTTGCGATCAGGACACATTTTCCGAGATTACGAGAATACGAAACCAAGGTGTCGACCAAGAGCGATTTTGCTTGATAATCCAAACCTCTCGTTGGTTCATCCATGATGAGAACATCGGGTGCGCTGCAGAGAATGAGGGCAAGAACGAGGGAAAGTCGCTGACCTTCTGAGAGATCGCGTGGGTGGGCATCTGGATTCACCGTTGGTGTGAGGCGAATCAGGAATGCAAAAGTTGAACCGTCCTCTAATCCGTTGTCACGATCACTGGCTGCACATTCTTTAGCTACTGAAGGATGAATCAATAAATCACTTGGTTCCTGAGGTATGTAACCAATGGTGGAAAGTCGTTTCCGGCCGTGTAGCTCTGTTGGATCTGTACCCAGAACCTTGATCTGCCCTCCTGTTGATGTATGAAATCCGACTATTGATTTAAAGAGCGTGCTCTTTCCCGCTCCATTACGTCCCATCACAGCTGAAATCTCACCCGCTTTAAATTCAAGAGAGACTTCTCGTAGCGCAACCTTCTCACCGTAGAAATGGCTGAGCTTTTCAATTGCCACAACTGTCTCACCTGAAGCAGATCCGGGCTGTGATAGCAGCGGCGTGAAATCACGAAGATGTGTTGTCATGCGTCGCACTTCTCGCACGCTTGTGCCGACAGAATCTAGATTGAGTGCACGAGCCAGATGAACGATTGGTGGCGCGATGGCCGATTTTTTCAGAATCTCTTCTGGGATATCGATCTCAGTTTTACCATCTGCAGAAATTGCAATGATGCGATCAGCAAAGCCAATAACTCGCTCTAACTTATGCTCTGAGATAACAACTGTCAGCCCTAGATCATGAACAAGTCGGTGCAGGATTGATAAGACTTCCTCAGCCGCAATCGGATCCAGTGCTGACGTTGGTTCATCGAGCACCAGAACTTTTGGATGCATGACCAAAGCGCTGCCGATAGCAACACGTTGTTGTTCGCCGCCACTCAGCGTTGAGATTGAGCGAGCACGCAGGTGGGCAAGGGAGAGTAGATCCAAAATCTCTTCGACTCTTTTACGCATTACGTCAGGGGCGAAGTTAAGGGCTTCCATTCCAAATACAAGTTCTTCCTCAACGGTATCGGTGACAAATCCGTGTGCTGGATTTTGGCCAACAATGCCGATGAGGTGAGCAAGTCCTCCGGGCTTAGTGAGTGAAGTTGAAATTCCATCGACGGAGATATCACCTGCCAAAATTCCACCTGTGTGATGGGGGACCAATCCATTTATAAGTCGTAGAAGCGATGATTTTCCGGATCCGGTAGCGCCAATAACTAAAACCATCTCACCTTCATCAATAGTAAATGAGAGATCCTCAAAGACTGTGTGTAGTGAGTGCGGATAGATCAGCGAGACGTTATTAAACCTAATCATGCAAAGACCACCATTGAAAACGGTATGAGAGCTACCGCTGAGAAAATAACTGTGAGATCACGCGGAAGTATTTTCTCTCGGCGATACCGTGAGCGATGGCGTGAATACCCATAGCCTCGCGAATCCATCGCAGCAGCTAAGTCGAGTGAACGCGCCAGTGATTCTTCAAGAAGAGGGAGTGCAACACCGGCCCAGCCTCGCCTTTGAATACCGCGCATCCTTTGGGCGCTCTTAATTCGCGTCGCACTTGAAACTAATTGCGGAAGCACAGATGTTGCGATGACCAGTGCCACACCAAATTCATAGATAAAGATCGGCATCTGACGCAAAAGGCGATGAGGCGATGTAAGAGACGTTGCTGCTGCAAAAATGCAGATAAGCGTTGCGATCTGAATACCTTCTGCAAAGGCGAAGGTGAGTCTTTCTTGCGTAATTGCGCCACCGATTCTGATACCAGCCATCCAGTCAGGAAGGTAGAGAATCGGTAATTCAAAGAGGGTATTTCCTGGAATAGGTACGCCGATGGCAATTCCGATAATCGTGCGGATCACGATAATGATCGCTGCGATCTTCAGGGCAAACCAAAGGCCGCCAGACCACGATGTTTGATCAATAGCGCTTCGGTTGGCGCGATACACAATGAGGCACATTCCACCCACTACCGCCAGATTAAAGGCGATGTGATGGGTTAACGAAACCGCAATAGATATTGCGATCGCACCGGACCACCACGTCAGTGGGTGGAATGTTCTCTTCATCTATCTATGTATTACTTGTTCGCTAAGACTGCTGGTGTAGGAATTTCTACGCCGCACTCTTTACGCGGATATCCACCCAGGCCACAAATCAGCCCCGACTTATCGCCACGTACTCGGACAACTTTGCCGAGTACATCGATTCCTTGCGCCTTTTTATCAATGGTGATGCAGCGCTTGACGGTCTTTAGTGGCTTCTCTCCGGTAGGGGCTAGGTAAGCCGCACCGAAATCGACGACTATGCCGATTCTCTTCTTGCCTGCAACTGCGCGAGTCTTACCGCAGATTGATTGAAAGTCTGGAAGTACTGATGGAGATGTTGCATCCGGAATCGCTTCACTTGAAAATGTGAATGCCCATCCTTCTACCGATCCATCGGCGATATCAACAGTGGGACCTGTCATTGCAGCTGTCCACGCTGTCGCCTTTGGTGCTGCTTGGAAATAACCCCAATAGCGATAACCGGTACCTGCTGCTTGTGCTGGAGTAATTGTTGCGGCAAGTAAAGCCAGAGTGGCTAGTACTGCGAATTTCTTCTTCATTTATCTGGAGCTCCTCATTGTGTGAGAGTCTCACAGGGGGTAGCTCCTAGAAATAGCGAATGCACGCTTTAGCTTGGACTACGCCCCGCAATCCTCGGCGGGTGTGTGTCAACGTTCTTATGTAGGTAATCCGACTACGAGCGAAGAACGCTCTTACGGTTGCGGGTCAGCGTCGGATTTTCACCGAACTTCCCCTACAAAAGAACTCTTATTAAGTTGTGTGCCTACCTTAGGGGTAGTTAGAACTTTTCTCCTACAGCCACGCCAGGCTTTGGCGCGCGCATGCGGCGCATCTGCGTCGAACGCAGCCAGCCATACATGCCCAGACCTTTACCTGTCTCTCCAGGAAAGCGCGCAATAACTTCACGTTTAATCTTTCGACCAAGAAGTGCACCGTCGATGACGGAAGCAAAGAGAACTGTGTACATCAGAACGACACCGATAACGGCAGCTGCAGCAATTGGAATGAGTGAAACGAGAAGTACAACGCCAATAACCGGAAGAAAATATTCACCAATAGAACGACGAGAGTCGACATAATTTCTGACAAATCTTTTCACGGGACCTCGGTCGCGTGATGGAAGTGCATTTTCGTCACCGCGTAGATATGCAGCTCGCTGAGCCATTCGAGCAGCACGAGTTGCAGATTTTTGGCGGGCCTTCTCTTCCTTTGAGCGAGCGGGAGCAAGGGATGAAACCTTGCGGGCAGATTCTGCATCTTTACGCTTAGGGGTTGGCCGCCCCTTTTTCTGCGTGGTTTTTTCTTCGGAAGATTCGTTGCTCATAGGTGGACTATAGAGCGAGCATTCGCTCAAGTGCTAGTTGAGAGAATTTCTTCACTGTGGCATCTACCGAAATTTGGTTAACCACGTGGCCGGCCACGAGAGATTCCATTGCCCAGACCAGATGAGGGAGATCGATCCGGTTCATCGTCGAGCAATAGCATAAAGTTTTATCGAGAAAGACGATCGTTTTATCAGGGTGGGCCTTGGCTAGACGTGAAACGAGATTGAATTCGGTGCCGATAGCCCAGGCACTTCCTGTAGGTGCTGCCTCAATTGTCTTGATAATAAATTCAGTACTTCCTACTACATCAGAATTGGTTACTACTTCATGCGTGCATTCTGGATGAACGAGAATCTTTACTTCAGGAATGCGAGAGCGCACATCATCGATTGATTCTTTAGAGAAACGTCCGTGGACAGAACAGTGGCCGCGCCAGAGAATGACCTTTGCGTTTTTGATTTCGCTCTCAGTGAGTCCGCCCATTGGCTTCCATGGATTCCAGAGGACGCAATCGTCCAGTGAAAGTCCAAGGCTTTTCACCGCAGTATTTCTTCCAAGATGTTGGTCGGGGAGAAAGAGAACCTTCTCGCCTTGTGTGAAAGCCCATTGCATTGCAGATTGCGCATTAGAAGATGTGCAGACAGTTCCGCCATGCTCACCAGTAAATGATTTGATAGCTGCGGATGAATTCATATAGGTCACCGGGATTGTTGTGATGGCAACACCAAGTTCACTTAAGGTTTTCCAACACTCATCAACTTGTGAGGCGGTAGCCATATCAGCCATTGAACAACCAGCAGCTAAATCCGGAAGAATAACTTTCTGTCGATCACTTGTAAGGATGTCGGCACTTTCTGCCATGAAGTGCACACCGCAAAAAATTACAAACTCAGCGGTGCTCTGGGCTTGGGCAGCTTGGGCCAACTTAAATGAATCGCCTGTGATGTCTGCGAATTCAATAACCTCATCGCGCTGATAGTGATGGCCTAAAACGATGGCACGATCACCGAGGGCGGCACGAGCGGCCTTGGCTCGGGCAACGAGATCTGGATCGCTGGCAGCGGGTATTTCACCTGCGCAGGTCACTCCACGTTCAGAGAGTGGGTCTGAACCGCTTCCTAGAAGCAGGAGGTTGGTCACAGTAGAAGATGACATGTCTCTATTCTCACCTATTTGAGTCGCAGATGCTAAGTGGCGCGGGTACTCTTTTCCCATGACTACACAGGACACAACATCGACCACCACCAGCATCTCTCTCACCGATGGGGCAGCAGCGAAGGTTGCAGCACTTTTGGCGCAAGAAGGTGCTGACGATCTCTACCTTCGCGTTGAGGTTCAACCAGGTGGATGTTCAGGTCTTCGCTATCAACTCTTCTTTGATAACCGCGAACTCGAAGGCGATATTGTCCGCATGTTTGGCGCAGTCAAAGTGATTGTTGGAAAGCTCAGCGATCCATATTTGATGGGTGCAACAATTGATTTCGTGGATACGATTGAAAAGCAGGGCTTTACTATCGATAATCCAAATGCCGGAGGATCTTGTGCCTGCGGTGATTCTTTTAACTAATTCCCACATTTACTTCTAGATACTTGTAGATTCTCGCCCTATGAAGATAGGTGTCGCAGGTTCGGTCGGTCGCGACCACATCATGACGTTCCCAGGAAAGTTTTCAGATTCCGTCGTCGTGGGTTCACTCGAAAAAATTTCTCTATCGTTCTTAGTTGACGGTTTGGAAGTTCGTCGCGGGGGATGTGCCGCCAATATCTGTTTTGGCCTTGGTGTTCTTGGGCATAAGCCACTGCTCATTGCAGCAGTCGGAAAAGATTGGCCAGATTACAACGCATGGCTTACCCGTCACGGCGTTGATACTTCTCATGCCCTTGTCTCCACTACTCAATTCACCGCGCTCTTTACCGTCACGACTGACTCTGAGCTTAATCAGTTTGCATCATTCTTTCCTGGTGCAATGTCGGAGGCGCGAGATATTGAGCTTCAGCCGATCATCGATAAGGAAGGCAATCTCGATCTTCTTGTAATTTCACCAGATGATCCGGCGGCAATGTTGCGCCATACAGAAGTGGCTAAATCAAAGGGGATTGCTGTTCTCGCAGATCCTTCTCAGCAGATGGCGCGCTTATCAGGGGATGAAATTAGAGCTCTTATTGATGGGGCTACTTACCTTTTCCTCAACGAGTATGAGTTAGCGCTTGCGATTCAAAAGACCGGTTGGAGTGATGACGAAATTCTCGACCGAGTGAAGTATCGCGTTGTCACTTTAGGCTCTGCTGGTTCTCGCGTTGAAGGACGAGGCACTGCGACAATCACGGTGACATGTCCTCAAGAAAAAGCGAAGGTTGATCCAACCGGGGTTGGTGATTCATTTAGAAGTGGTTTTGTGGCAGGACTTGCATGGGGTCTTTCACATGAACGCTGCGCACAGTTGGGCTCACTTATTGCAACCTATGTCATCGAGACGATGGGCACGCAGGAGTACAGCTTTACTCCAAGTGAATTCCTTGATCGTTTCGAATTGGCATATGGCGCTGAAGCTCGATTAGAAGTTGCGGCACACTTCCACTAAAGCCTTCACGAGTGCATCAATATCTGCCTCAGTATGATCATCGCGAAGCGTCAATCGTAAGGATCCTTCTGTAGGCAATCCCATCGCAGCCAGTACATGGCTAGGGGTTAAATCTGCTGGCGAACAGGCAGATCCAGCATCGACAGAGATAGAGCTAGCTTCTAATTCGCGCACCAGCATTTCACTAATAGTTCCTGGAATCACAATAGTTTGATAGTTCGGCATAGATTGTGAATCATCACCGACAACAATTGCGGCAGGAATTGTTTCAGAAATTTGAGTTCTCAGATAACGATTGAGAGAAGTGATCTTTGACGCATCTTCTTTGAAATTTTCTAGAGCAACTGCTGTACCAAGCAACAGTGGAAGTGAATATCCACCAGGGGTTCTAATGGGTGCGATATGTGGCAGGGGATATCGCCACTGTTGAGGGTTCGCAATTGCAAAGATCGATAATCCAGATGGGCCAGCCCATGCATGTGGCGAGTAGATTGCTCCATCCCAGTTCTCACCCAATGCGATACGGGGTCCCGAATAAGTGGCATCGAGAACGATCATCTCTGCCTTCGTTTTTATGGCTTCAATATCTTGCACAACGCCTGTCTCGCCATTGACGATCTGTAGAGATAGAAGAGAGTCCGCAGGAATTTTCTCGGCGTTCAGGAATCCACTGCTATCTACGGGGATGATGGAGTGTTTTTCGTGAGTGCGTGAAAATGCTCGGATCTTGCCGCGATCTATTGCACCGACTGCTAAGTGGCGACTTGGATTTAAAAATCCTGCAATACAGAGATAGGTCGCCAATTCAGATTCGCCAACAATTTCCATCTGATCCACGCGAATGCCTAATCCGTATGCGAGGGCTTCTAGAGCGTGGTTCTGAAGGATCTTGGCTCTCTGCGAAGCTTGGGAAACTTTCTTAGGATCGGCCCAACCCGCCTCGAAGGCAGCACTTATCGCCGTCGAGACGATCTCCGATAACGGGGTCTCTGAGGTGAAATTTCCTGTGACACGAACCACCCGAGCAAGGCTACTCGCACCGGCGCGCAACTTCTCCTCAAGCCTCTATCCTTAGCCTATGTCGCTTCCAACGAGAAAATCACGCGCGTTGCGCCTCGGGCTAGTCATCACTCCTTTGGTTTTTGCGCTGAGTGGTTGCTCAAAGGTTTCTACTCTTGGTTTCCCAGAAGGCGTTTCGAGCATCAATGATATTTCGCTCTCACTCTGGCAGGGCGCTTGGATTGCAGCAGGAGTAGTAGGTGTGATCACCCTAGTTTTGATTTTGTGGCCGGCTGTATTTCACCGCGCAAAAGCATCTCAAGGTGAGTTTCCAAAGCAGACTCAGTACAACGTTCCAGTTGAGATCGTGTACACAGTTATTCCCTTCATTATTATCGCGGTGATGTTCTACTTCACCGCTGTTAAGCAGAACGAGATTACTGAAAAATCACCAGCAGTTGCCCACGAGATCACGGTCAATGGCTTCCAATGGTCATGGCAATTTGGATACCCAGAGGCAGGGGAGAAGGCGGTCGTAACCGGCACACCTGAGAAGCCACCTACCCTCGTAGTGCCAGTTGGCGAACGTGTTCGCTACATAATTACTGCGAGCGATGTTGTTCATGGGTTCTGGATTCCTGCATTTATGATTCAGATGCAAAATCTTCCGGGTGTAACAAATAATCTTGAGTTCACTGCAAATAAAATCGGTGAGTTTCCTGGGCGCTGCAACATTCTCTGTGGTCGAAGCCATTCACAAATGTTATTCACGGTAAAAGTCGTTTCCCAGGCTGATTATCAGAAGTACCTAGAGACCTTGAAAGCGAGTACAGCATGACAACGTATGCAGAGCGTCCAACGATCGCCGCAGCTCCAGGTGTAGCTCCAGCAGCTAAAGGCAAGAACTTTGTTAAGTGGGTAACGTCAACAGATCACAAGACAATCGGCTACCTCTACCTCATTACCTCATTTGCGTGGTTCCTCATCGCTGGAGTCCTGGCTCTGATTCTCCGTCTTGAACTCACACGTCCAGGTATGCAGTTCATATCGAACGAGCAGTACAACCAAGTATTTACAATGCACGGCACGATTATGTTGCTGATGTTTGCCACGCCACTCTTTGTTGGTTTTGCGAATGTGATTATGCCGTTACAGATCGGCGCAGCAGACGTTGCATTCCCGCGTTTAAATATGTTGTCATATTGGCTCTATCTCTTTGGCAGCATTATGGCTTTCTCTGGATTTCTTGCACCAGGAGGAGCAGCCTCATTTGGATGGACCGCCTACGCACCTCTTGCTAACTCAACATATTCTCCAGGAATCGGTGGAGATCTATGGGTTGTTGGTCTTGCAATCGGTGGTCTTGGAACAATTCTTGGTGGCGTTAACTTCATCACGACAATCTTCACGATGCGCGCACCTGGTATGACGATGTTCCGCATGTCAATCTTCTCTTGGAACGTTCTGCTTACTTCGATCCTTGTGCTTCTTGCCTTCCCTCCACTTGCTGCAGCACTCCTCGCTTTGGAATCAGACCGTATTTATGGTTCGCATATCTTTGATCCGGCAAATGGTGGAGCGATGCTCTGGCAGCACCTCTTCTGGTTCTTCGGCCATCCTGAGGTTTATATCTTGGCTCTTCCATTCTTTGGAATTGCAACTGAAATTTTGCCGGTCTTTAGCCGCAAACCAATCTTCGGTTATAAAGGTTTGATTGCAGCGACGATTGCAATTTCTGCTCTCTCTGTTGCTGTCTGGGCCCACCACATGTTTGCAAGTGGTCAGGTTCTCTTACCCTTCTTCTCCTTTATGACATTTTTGATCGGCGTACCGACGGGTGTGAAGTTCTTCAACTGGATCGGCACAATGTGGCGCGGTCATGTCACATTTGAAACGCCAATGCTCTGGGTCATGGGCTTCCTTGTCACATTCCTCTTCGGAGGCCTTACTGGAATTATCTTGGCTTCACCGCCGCTTGATTTCGCTGTATCTGCTTCTTACTTCGTTGTTGCACACTTCCATTACGTTCTCTTTGGAACCGTAGTCTTTTCGATGTTTGCAGGCTTCTATTTCTGGTGGCCAAAGATGACAGGACGAATGCTCAACGAGCTTCTAGGAAAGATTCACTTCTGGACTCTCTTTTTTGGTTTCCACATCACATTCTTGATCCAACACTGGCTCGGCATTAAGGGATTCCCGCGCCGTTACGCTGATTACTTAGCAACCGATGGATTCACAGGCATGAATATGATTTCAACGGTTGGCTCCTTCTTATTGGCGCTTTCAATGATTCCATTTGCGATCAACGTCTGGATTACTCGAAAGAGTCCAAAAGTTGAGGTAGATGATCCGTGGGGCTATGGATCATCACTTGAATGGGCAACATCGTGTCCACCACCACGCCATAACTTTTTGACGATGCCACGCATTCGATCTGAGCGCCCAGCATTTGATCTTCATCACCCACACATCAAGACTGAAGGCCACTAAGCATGAAGGTTAATTGGCAGCTCTTTGTTGGCTTGAGTGTCTTCTACGTCATCATGACAGTGATCTACTGGTATGTCGGTGGGGAAGCAGTGGGAATCACTGGAATGCTCTTAGCAGCATGCCTCGCTGGAATGGTCGGCTTCTACTTGTGGTTCACACAGAAGCGAATCGGTAGCGTGATGCCAGCAGATAATCTCACTGCAGAGATTTCAGATGGTGCCGGAGAGCTTGGTTTCTATAGCCCTCACTCATGGTGGCCACTTCCTGTTGCAGCTAGCGCTATCGCGATGGGCTTCGGTCTGATCATTGGATGGTGGCTGACTGTGATTGCACTGGTTGCATTGGTTATTAGCGTCATCGGATGGGTTACTGAATATGAGAAGCCAATCGATGACCCTTCTATGAGTGTTCATCACTAAGGAGGGAAACCATGAAGGTGCGCGCAGAAATTCTCTCAGTAGATTTTCCTGATACAGCGGCGGCCCGAATAGTCATACAAGCAGCTCCAACAAAGATTTTTGATATCCTTGCGGATCCAAAAGCACATGCTCTCTTCGATGGATCATCAACTATCAATAAATCAATTTCAGGACCTGACCGGCTTTCACTTGGCGCGCGCTTTGGGATGTCAATGAAGATTAAAGTTCCGTATCACATCACAAATGAAGTAGTTGCCTTTGAAGAAAATCGCAAGATCACATGGCGACACCTGATGAAGTGGACCTGGTCGTATGAGCTTGTCGATCTTGGTAACGGCAGCACTCAAGTGACGGAGATTTTTGACGCATCGGTCTGCAATAAAGCCCAGCGTTGGTGGGTCTACAAGACGGACTCACTCAACCGCAATCCAAAATGGATGGCTAAATCGCTCGTTAAACTAAAAAACTTATGCGAGGGTTGATCACAACTCGTACCGCGCCAGCCATATTTGTACTTCTGTGGAGTACGGGATTTACAGGAATTCGTTATGGAATTCCATATGCGCCACCCTTTACATTTATCGCGATAAGGATGGCGATCGCTTCGGTGTTGCTTGCCTTGATCTCACTGGCTCTCACCAAAAGATTTGCCCACGATCTACCCACCATCGGTAAGAGCGCCCTCGTGGGCGTAACAATCCATGGCGCTTACTTAGGCGGTTGTTTCTACGGCGTGAAGCAAGGAATGTCGGCGGGAATCACAGCTTTGATTTGCTCACTGCAGCCAGTATTAGTTTCAATCTTCTCTTCGATCTTCTTCCACGAGAAACTCTCACTCCGCAAGTGGTTAGGTTTAGCACTTGGACTCGCTGGATT
>Ga0315905_10000673_pt1 | contig 37212 bp, 30 predicted proteins | sample LakEriMetagenome_5_FD_203522 | JGI IMG/M metagenome (GOLD analysis project Ga0315905, IMG submission 203522) | Freshwater fungal communities from buoy surface, Lake Erie, Ohio, United States - Buoy 4 MA121 | ecosystem: Environmental > Aquatic > Freshwater > Lake | place: USA: Lake Erie, Ohio... | reverse complement strand
CACGGGCGACCGGATGAATAACGAACGGCCCACCAGCCCCTGGGGATCCAGCACCGTCAGGCGCGCGCCCTCGAACCGGGCGACACCCGGGCTTTCCAGCCTGCCGCGCCAGACCAACTCGAGCCGGCCACCGGGAGGAATGGCGCCGTCAGCGGCCGGCCACTGTTCACGGGCCACCCGTGGAGAAAACCAGCCGGCCTTCCGCTCCGGCCGGTCAACCCAGGTCATGTCGGCGGGCGGCCGATCCTCCAAACGGGCCAAGGGCAAGGTGAACCGGCCCCGGTTGAGCACCGAGCAGGTGATGGTGAGCGACTGGCCATCCCGCAGGGTGCGGCACACGCCTCCACGGTCGCGCACCGTCCGGATCAACTGGAGATCAGCGGCCATCGAGGCGGTGGCAAAGCGCATGCGAAGCCAATTCAGGCCCAGCCAGGCCAGCAGGCAAAAGCCGAGGTACGCGAAACCGTCCAGCCAGTTGATGAGCCCCAGCCCGACCAGTATCAGGCCCGCGACCGCCATCGCCCAACCGCGCCGGGTGAGCATGACCTAGCGCGCTCCCTTGGCCGGGGTGCCCTGGGCGCGCGCGTCGAGCACCGGGACGGATTGCAGCAGTTCCTCCACCACATCCACTGTGCGCCGGCCCTCGATCTCCGCCTCGGGACGCAGGATGAGGCGGTGGGCCAGTGTGGACTGGGCGACGGACTGGACATCCTGGTGGGTGAAGTAGGCGCGGCCATCCAACAAGGCGTGCGCCCGGGCGCATCGCAGCAGGCACAGGGCCCCGCGGGGGCTGGCACCCAACAGCAGGTCGGGATGTTCGCGACTGGCGAGCGCGAGGTCGATGATGTACTCCTGGAGGTGCGGTTCGCCGTGCACCAACGGGCAGAGCGATCGCAATTCGCCGATACGCCCCGCGTCGAGGAGTTGCTCCACCCGGGCCGGGGCATCGACCCGCAGTTCCAGCATCCGGACCTCATGCTCCCGGCCCGGGTACCCCATCAGGACCCGCACCAGAAACCGGTCCAATTGGGCCTCGGGCAAACGGTAAACCCCCTCCTGCTCGACCGGGTTCTGGGTGGCCATCACCATGAAGGGCTGGGGCAACCCGATGGTCTGGCCCTCGAGGGTCACCTGCCCCTCCTGCATCGCCTCAAGCAGGGCCGCCTGGGTCTTGGCGGGGGCGCGGTTGATCTCATCGGCCAGCAAGACCTGGCAAAAAACGGGGCCCTTGCGCAGCACGAATTCGCCCGATTTGCGGTCAAGCACGCTGGTGCCGGTGATGTCAGATGGCATCAGATCGGGCGTGAACTGGATGCGCTGGAAATCGAGACCCAGCACCTGGGCGAACGCCTTGGAGAGTGTGGTTTTAGCCACCCCGGGCACGCCTTCCAGCAAGGCGTGCCCACCCGCCACCAACGCCATCAGCATGGTGTCGATGGCGGTCTCATTGCCCACCACCACGCGGCCAACCTGTTCTCGCACGGCGTCTCGCAGTCCGCGAACCCTCTCGAGGGCTTCCCCGCCTATGGCGAAACCATCGGCCCCATCGGTTGCCGACCCAGCCTGTCTGTCCATCTCGCTCATACCAGGGAACTCTCCGGGCCCGGGGGCCGAACCAACCTACTTCCTCAAATCCGCCATGTCCTGGTTCAGGGTTCGCCCCGTCAATGAGACAAACAGCCAGAAGCCTACCGCGCATGCGGCCATGATCAGCAAAGGCCGGGGCCAAAGGGCGCCCAAAATGGCGGAACCAGCCTTGTCGGGGATGTTCTCATCCTCCATTTTCGCCAGAATCGACTCCCCCGCCTGCATCCCACCCTCAGCGAGGCGATACAGCAATGTAAACAGATCCTCTTTAGGCAAATTTGGCATCGGAATGTCAGGCATGGGCAATGGTGGAACGAACGGCTTGTCGACCACCTGACCATTGACAATCAACAGCAACTGGTCCCTGCGGGATTGGCCGGCGGGCAAGTCGCCAGTGGTAATCCACTCGGCGAGGTTGCAGGCGAACGCCAGATTGCCCGGCAGGGTGAGCATCTGGTTGCAGAGGACCTCCGGGTCGGCCAACAGCAATACCCGCCCCTGGCCGGCGGAGGTGTCCTGTGGCCCGGTACCCAGCGCGAAGATCGCATCGTCCCTGCGAGGTCCGGAAGGCATCAATTCGACCATTCCCTGGAAGCGGGCGTGGATCACACCCTGACCGTCCTGCCCCTGAACGCGGCTGGGGGAGTTGCTGACGACGGGAGAAACCAGGCCCGCCCGGCCCGCAAACAACCGGCTGGCACCTTCCGCCACGAGCGGGATCAAACGGGATTGGCCCTGGAACCCGGCGTTGCGACCAAAGGCTTTCACCTTTTCTCCGGTGATCACCGCCCCATTACCCATCAGGTGAAGGAGGGCGTTACCGAGACCCTCGCGCCCCTCCCACAATTTTTGGTCACTGGCAACCACCAGGGTGCCACCATCCCTGACGAACTGCTCCAACCCGGGCAGCTCCAAACCCGTCGTGTCACCCAGCACGAGAATGGTGCGGGTGGAAGCCAACCGACGACCGCTGGGATTTTCAGGATTGACCCATTCAGCCCATTTCGGAACGAGCTTTTGCCCTCCCCCCTGCCAATTCGGCGCGGTCAAAAGGTAACTGAGCCATTGGTACCCATCGGCAGGAATTCGCGGGGTTTCCACGGAATCGGCAGGCGCCTCGGAGGGGGGACTACGGCCCTCATCGGCCACGGATTGGCTGTTTTCAGCCGAGAGGCAGGAACAGGCCCAGGCTACCGGGAGGCGAGGGCAGCCTTTTGCCCAGGCAACAAGCACGAGGGCAATCAGCAAACCAAGCCTTGGGTTCGGCGCCATCATGGTCGCCTTCTCCCGGGAGATGGGGCTTCCATGTCGCGCACCAAACGGGCTATGGCCCTGAGACCTTCCTCGGCCTGCTCGCAGGTCGGCCGCAAGCCATCGGGAAGGTAGCGGGCGCGCTCGTACAACTCTCCGAGGTATGCCAATTGACCGTCACGGCCGGGCATGGTGCGCGCCAAACCTGTCGCCAGGCGTTGGTGGTGAAACGAAAGGGCCTGATGACCCAACAACTCGAGCGCCAGTCCCTCGTAGACCAGCCGGAACCGTTCGACAGTGTCGGGCTGGTCGTCATGGGATTCGATTCCGAGCACCCTTTTAAAATCCGGGGCCAGACCCAACTTGGCCAGCCAGAGGTAGGCCCACACCAGCAGCAGGGCCCCGGCCGCACCACCGCCCAGCACATACAGGGTGGAGCGATCCGGCAGCGAGAAAGACGGGAGACTGATCGCTCCAGGGCTGGGCAGGTTCAAATTCGGGGCGCGGAAATTGAAACTTGGCAACTTCAGGTTTCTCAGGAAGCCGAGGTTGGGGCGAATCCTGTCGAACCAGTCCCTGCTCCATTTGGGAAAAACCATCTGCCATTTGCCCGGGCGCAGCTTGTCCCAATCAAATTTTGCCAACCAATGTCCCAAATCGCCCTTCATTCCGGGGGCCGGGATCCTGGAGAGCAGGTTGGAGAGTTGTTCAATCTGGGCGGTGTTGAGGCCCATCCGTTTGAGGAAATCGGTGAAGCGTCCGATGTTCTCGGGGGTGATACCCAGGCTTTCCAGGGTGGCACCCTGGCCCGAGGGATTGACACCAAATCCGGGGACACCGCCCGAAAACGGCGTTGCGCCGGGCCCCTGGCCTATCCTTCCCAACAGGGAAACAACGGACTGGATATCCGACGGCCCCAGTATGCCCTGGTCCTTCCCCGGCGACAACCGCTCGAGCAGGGCCCGCAGCCGCGCCAATTCGGTCCCATCGAGGCCGGCGGCCCTCTGGAGGTTGATCTTTTCGAGCAGCGGTCCCAATTTGGACCAATCCAGATCGGGATTAAGCCTTTCGAGGGTTTCGCGGTTCTTGGCCAAGGTGCCGAAAAGCTGCAGCCAGTTCCCCATCTCCATGGGGCTCAGGTCCTGGATGGCCCCGCCGTTGGCCCCGAAGCCCTCGAGCATTTTCTTGAGGGCCGCCGGATCCAGGCCCGTTCCGGGCTGGCCCAATTGGAGCAACCTCGTGATTTCGGCCAAGCTACCTGGCGGCCCAAGGGGAATCCCCCCCTGACCCTTCGGTATATTGCCTGCAAGCGCTCCCACCCAACCCAATCCAAAACCCAGGCCCCCCGGCAGGCCGGCCATCTTCCCTCCCGGAAGCAAGGCGGACCAGGGTGACGACCCGCCCCGGGGATTGCCGGTGGAATTGAGGAACGCGTCCAGTTGTTGACGGGTGAGCCCCTGCGATTGCGGGCCCAAAGGCACAAAACCTTCCTGTGCGATCAGTCTGGACGGAAACAAAAGCAACAGGCCGGCGAGCACCCATGCAGCCGGGGTGCCTTTGCGAACCAGAAAATCAGACAACTCCGCAGGAAATCGCATGAAGCCATTGTAACTTGCCCGAGGGGTGACCGCACCCCGACCGACTCATCAGGCCGGCTGGTTGAGCAATTTGGGCCGGCGTCGAAAAATCCCGGGTCAGGGGCGGTTCCTGAGGCCGAACCAGCCGGGCGGGCAGCAACCATCCACGGGCCCCTGCGCCGGCAGGCAACGGGGCCCCATCAGCGGCATGGGCTTTTTGCAGTACGGATCGATCCCGGACAGGCAAACGCCGGGCGGGGGTGCCAGGCATTTTTTTTCGTACCCGTCACATCCCGCCGGGCGAAACCAGGGGCCCACGGGTGTGCAGGGTTTGGGACAGTAATCATCCAGACCGTCACGGCATGGCAAGGGAGGGCCGGCAATCAGCCATGGTCCTATGAGGCACCCCGCCATCAACGCCAGCCGAAAGGAACTGGGAAACATGGGATTCTCCCGTGGGGATCATTCCGGTTTGGGGGCGGGAATCGCGGGAAGGCGGCCGGGCGCCTCGGGACGGGACAGGTCCGGTTTCGGATTCGGGAGAATTTCGCCCGGCAACGGGGCCGGAGCCGTCTCCTCCCCTGCCGCGCCTGTGGCGGGATCGCAACCATCCAGGCGGATTTGCCATCCTCCGCCCAGGGCCCGGAAGGTGTGGACCAAACCGCGGGCGATTTCCTGCTCGGCGTTGGCGTATTCCAGTTGGCGCTGGAGCAGTTTCTCCTGCAACAGGGAAACCCGGTTGAAATCGGTGGTGCCGGCCTTGTACTGGACCTGGGCGATATTGGCCGCCTTCTTGGCCGCCTCAACAGCAACTTTCAGTTCCTTGGCGCGCTCCTGCCCTTTCAGGAACATCACCAGCCCGTTCTCGACCTCCATGCCCGCCTTCACCACGGTGTTCTGGTAACTGGCAACGGCCGCCTGGAATTCGGCATCCTGGTAACGGATGTTGTTGAGCAAACGGCCGTAGTGCAGGACATTCCAGCGGAAAGTGGGCCCGACGCTGCCGTAGAAGGCGGGCTGGCTCCACAGGTTGCCGTATTGCAACGCGGACCACCCCAGATTTCCAATGATGGAGATGTGCGGGTAGAGCTCGCTGACTGCCACGCCGATTTTGGCGCAGGCCGCAGCGGCTTGGCGTTCCGCCTCCCGCACATCCGGTCGCCGGGCCAGCAATTCGGCTGGCATTCCAACGGCCACCTCGGTGGGGGCCGTGGGAATGGGACCGGGGCCCAGTTTCTTCTCGAGATCCTCCGGGCTCATTCCCATCAGCATGCACAGCCGGTTCGCCTCCAAACGGGCAAACCGTTCAAACAACGGGATGTCGGACAAAGTCTTGCTCAAATCGCTCTGGGCCTGGTCGACATCCAACTCGCTGGCGGTGCCGGCACGGAAGCGCGCCGAGGCGAGGGTGAGTGATGTCTTCTGGAAATCCGCCACGGAACGGGACAAATCCGCCTGCCGCTGGAAGAAGCGCATCAGCACATAGGAATCCGCGACATCCCCCAGCAGGGTGACTAGGGCCCCGTCGAATTTCTCGATGCTTGCATCGAGTTCGTCGCCCGCGGATTCGATGGAACGGCGGTACTTGCCCCAGAAATCGAGTTCCCAGGCGAGATTGGCCCCCTGGCTCCACAACGGGAAGTAGGCTTGGGCGATGAATTGGCGGTTGGCCACCGCCGTGCTCATGCCGTTCTGAGCGAAACCCAGGTTGACCGCCTGGTCTTGGGGAAAGAACCTGCCAACGGCCACCCCAAGCTGGGCCCGGGAGGCCATGACACGGAAACCGGCCTCGCGGAGGGTGAGGTTTTGGTCGGCTGCCTGGCAGATCAGGCTTTCAAGATTCGGGTCATTGAAGACCTTCCACCAGTCGCGGTGTTCGCTGAGGTTGCGGCTGACCCTTTGGTCATCCCCGTCGATCCAGTTTTCGGCGACAGGAGCCGGAGGGCGGGAATATTGGGGGCCCACCTTATATCCGTTGTCGACATATTGCCGCCAATGAGTGCAACCGGCCACGGCGGCCAAGGCTCCGGCTGCAACCAGGGCGATTCCCCTGCCGGGGCGGGGGCCGCCCTTTGGCCAATTGGCTAGTTCCATCACGGAAAACCCCCGATTCAACCCATGGCTATGTGACACAGTTCCATGGTTCAATCGGCAGGATCAGCCCAACCGGTACAGTTTTTCAAAAAAATGAAGGGTCCAACGCTTTTTCATTGAAGCAAGCGGGGTAATAAAAAAACGCAAGCCGTTGATTGCAACAGCTTGCGCTTTTGAATTCTGATTGGAATACAAGCGGAGAGGGCGGGATTCGAACCCGCGGTAAGGTGTTACCCCTACGCCGATTTAGCAAACCGGTGCTTTCGGCCACTCAGCCACCTCTCCGGCATTCGTAGCCTAACTTGCTGGTGGTTGACGATCAAGCCGGGAGTTGGCTTGCCAGCCGGTATTTGGGGCGCTCCGCGAGAAAACGAGCCACCCTATCCTTCCTTTGAACGGCTTCGGCCATGAATTCGACGGCCTTCACCAGTTGGTCGTCGGGTTCGGCGCAACTGAAACGCAGAAAACCCTGGCCGGCCTCCCCGAAACATTCACCCCCAAGGCAGGCCACCCCGAACCGGTCATCGGCCCCCTCCAACAGGTAGAGAGCCAAACCGTGGGAGGTGATCCCCAATGACTTGCAAATATCGGCCACGCGGGGAAAGGCGTAAAAGGTGCCGGCCGGGTCCAAAACCTGGACGCCCGGGACCTGGCGCAATGCCTGAACCAGGATCTTGACCTTCCCGCGGAAAAGCGCCATTTGGGCATCCCTTTCCGCGGAGTCTTTTTCCAAGGCGGCCAGACCGGCCAACTGGACAAACGGGGGGGTACAGCTGAAGGAGGTGTTGATCATGCGCGCCAGGCGATCAACCACCGGCGGAGGGGCGACCGCGTAGCCCAGCCGCCAACCGCTCATTGAATAGGACTTGCTGAAGGTGTAACAGGCGACCGTCCTGTTGCGCAGGTAAGGCACCTGCAAGGGGGAAACATGCTCGCCCCGCCAGACCATGTGGCAGTAGGGTTCATCGGAGAACAGGGCGATCCCGGTCCCGTCGAGGGCCCGGCCCATTTCCTCGAGGTCTTTCCGGGTGGCAACACCCCCGGTGGGGTTGTGGGGTGAATTCAGGAAAACAGCCCGGGCACCGGGACGGGTTGCAAAAGCGCGGACCGAGGCGATGTCGGGCCGAAATTCATTCTCCTGCCGCAAAGGGGAAAGGATCATGCGGCCGCCCCGCCTGGCGATGTTTGGCGGGTAAGTGGGGAAATGCGGCGTGAAGACCAGGACCTCATCTCCTGGATCGAGAAACGCCTCGCAGAACAACTGCTCGAAAATCTTGGCGCCCGAGCCCACCACCACCTCCTCGGCGGTAACCGGGGTCTTCAGCTCGCCCGTCAGGAAATTGGCGATACCCTGCCGGAAAGAGGGCAAACCGGGTGATGGGCAATAGTGGGTCATGCCGGCCTGAATCGCCCGCACCCCCTCGCTGAGGGCGCTTGCGGTGGAGGGAAACGGACTGTCCCCGATCTGCAACTCGATGACTTGTTTGCCCTTGGCCTTGAGCCCCCTGGCCAGCGCGAGCACATCAAACGCGGTTTCGGAGACCAGGTCCTGCGCGAAGGCGCTCATGCGGGGGATGGGCATTATGGGCTCGCTCCGTGGAACCTTCAGCAGGAGGCCGGCCCCCTTATTGCTTGGCGGCGATGGTCTGGGTGAGGGGGCGGATCACCCCGGGCACGATATGCCTGTCGATCAGCTCGACAGCCTCGGCCCGCTGGGCCTGATAGGACTGGCTGAAATCGCGGGACAGGTTGCGGCTCCAGTACTGCCTCAGCGTGAAGTAGACGGTGATGGGCAGGTCAGCGTACTGCCCCGTCCGCACCATGAAGGGGGTGGTGCGGGTTTCCACGCTCATGCGGCACTGCTTGCGACAGGCGTCATCCAGCGTGAGCAGGATGGCGGGTTCATATCCCAGCACCTTGGAACCGGGCATGTTGAACAGTCCCTCCAGGGGGCCCGACAAGCCCAAGGCCTCGGCAACCACCTCGTCGTGGTTGCCCTGGTAGGAGAAATCGAAACAGAAGGTGACATCGACGCCGTCCACATCGAGCGGGTTGATGTCGATGAAGAAGGGCGCGACTTCCAGCAGCTTGGCGTGGAATGAATCCGCAGCCTCGAGATCTGGCGGATTGACAAAACCGGCGTTGAGTCGCTTTTGGTCGAGGCTCACCCAGCGGAACGAACCCTGTTCGCGGTCCTCCTCCAGGTGGTGCTCGCCGGATTCCTTGCGCTCCAGATCCATCAGCATCGGGAACGGCTTGCGCAGGTTTTCAAAAAAGTGAAGGACGGTTTCGCGGGACCAGTTCTGGTCGAGTTTGAAATTGATGTGGCTGTAGATCGAAAAATCATCGCACAGGGCGCTGTACGGTGTCATCAGGGGCTCCCAATCCAATCCGGGGGCGGTCATCCTCCCCCGCATCTATCCGGTTGATATTGTACCGGCGGCCAAGCCCTTCGGGGCACCCGGGCGGAAAACGGCAAGGCCGCCCCGATGCTTCGGGACGGCCTTGTGTTGTTATCCGATGACCTAATCCGGATCAGCCCGCCTTGGAAAGCAGGTCCAACTCGGGAACATTCAGGTTGCTGTGGTGAAGCCAACGGCCTGAATCAGGTGCCCCGTGCCACCTTTGCAGGGAAATGGTGGTCACATGGTCGCGTTCCTCATCATCGAGGCCGTCCCTGAAGGATTCGCCCAAGCCGGCGCGCACCTGCTGGCAGGACAGCCCTATGAAAAGGAGCCTGTCGGGCCGATCGTCAAAAACCGCGACCGCGCGCCAGCCCTGGGCCTTTGCTTCCGTTTGGTAAATCATTGTGACCCTCCCTGGTCAATTGGTGCCTATCTTTTCCCGGATGATCCTTATCCGGTGTGAAGCCGGTCCATAGAGTGCCCTGCGGGGATGAACCGCGTCAAGATTTCAGCTGGAAATTCTTTTTCCGGGGGGTATTCGACGGGTGCAAAAAAACAAGCGGCCCGAGGATCGGGCCGCTTGCCGTTGTTTCAAACCGTATGGTTTGGATCAAGAGTCGCCGTAGCCACCACGGCCGCCGCCGTAACCACCGCGGCCGCCGCCGCCGCCACCGTAGCCACCACCGCCACCGCCACCGTAGCCGCCGCGGCCGCCGCCGCCGCCACCGTAGCCACCACCGCCGCCGCCGCCGTAACCGCCACGGCCGCCGCCACCGCCGCCGTAACCGCCACGGCCGCCGCCACCGCCGCCGCCGTAACCGCCCCGGCCGCCGCCAGTGCCACCGCCGCCCTCTTCGCGGGGACGGGCCTCATTCACCGTAAGGGTACGGTTCATGAATTCGGTGCCATTCAACTCGCCGACAGCCTTGGATGCCTCGTTGTCATCAGCCATTTCCACGAAGCCAAAGCCGCGGGAGCGGCCGGTTTCGCGGTCCATGACCACCTGAGCCCGGGTGACACCGCCAAAGCGCTCGAAGAGCCGCAGCAAATCATCCGCCGTGGCTTCCCACGACAGGTTTCCAACATAAATGTTCTTCGCCATGCTAGTCCACAACCTTCCCACATCCCCGCCGGGCAAATGCGCCCACAGTGGTGTACGCCCCGCGGGGGAAAAACTGAATGAAGCCCAATAAAACCAGAGAACCCTGAGGCACTTTCCAGAGAGCAGGATCCCAAATAACGACGCGGTGCCCTCGACTTTGCGGCCCTGAAAAAAAGCCAACCAGGCGCGGCAGCGGGAGATGAGGGGGGATTTTGGACCGACATCGAGAGAGCTGGGTTCGAAGCGACCGCACTGGTGGACAGTCACAACCGACACTGAAGTCGAAACAGCAAACAGGCGAGGCCCAAAGCCCGGATACAGTCTCCAGCGATCACACATGCCGGCAAGCAGGAGGGCAAACCTTTTGCACATCTACTATCCGGCATCTTGAGTCCTAACACAGTGATGCTGCCGCAACAATACTTCTTTCTGTTTTCCACATTAGATGCAGGGCCAATCCATGCCTTGGTGGGGTAACCCGTACCGAGGGGGCCATCCACCCGGGTATTACATTGTCCAAACAAATGGCCTTTTTTGGCTTTTTCAGCCCGGATGGCTCCCAAACCAGGAAAAAACCCGGAAAAATTTTGGAAAATTCCCCGCCGGCGCAAAACCTTTAGAAAAAAGGCGTTTTTTGGACTTTTTCAGGGCCGGCAAATCCCACCTGACCGGAATTTTCGGTCCAAAAGGCAAGACTGACAAAAGTTGCAGGTCCGTCACGACCGATCAAAAAGGCGTGGGATTGCCTTTGCCCACATCCGCAGGCAACCGTGCAGGCGGAAGGGCAAAGCAGCCTGCCCGGGTTGCAAGGCCCGGTCCCAGGGGAATAACGGGACCGACGCCGGAAGACCCGGGCCTGACCAGCGAGGGTGTCATGAGCAAGATGACTTTCTTAAGGCGAAGCAGGGGGCGGGTGATGACCTGTCTGGCCTGGTTCGTGGCAGGTGTTGTGGGCCTGGTGCCCACCGCCGGGCGAGCAGATGACATCGGCCCTGCCGATCCCGTTCTGCCTCTGCCCCTCTATCACCAAAAGTCCGAAAACTTCGGGCTTTTTGACGGAGGCTTGTTTTTCGCGACCTCGTTCGCGGCTTACAAGCAGACAAATCCAATCTCCCAGCAGGGAGTCGCCTACCGCGGGTTCACGGATGTGACGGGAACCGCGAGGGTGCCCTATGTCTACAACCCGGTCACGAACCAGACGGAAAACGCCCCTGTGGCGCCGTTTGTTGGACGTTTCTACGGGTCGGGCGAGGAAGCGCTAAACACCGAAAGCGTTTCGGGGCCTGGGACCCTGCAGCCGGGTATCAAGATTTCGGCCGGGTGGAAGTTCGGCGACCGGGTAACGGTCACGGCGAGCTGGATGTGGTTGGCTGACGCCACCTACACCTCCTCCGCATCGAATATTCCATTGGGATCACAGATTGGCGCCAACTACGCCGATTCCTACCTGTCCGCGCCGGTGTACAATTTTTATCCGGAGTACGCGGGTCCCTTTGACGACCTGTACAACTCCAATGGCGCATCCACACCCAATACCATTTCCAACGGCATCGACGCCGCCAGGGGCGCCGGCTACGGCATCTGGAACGCTGCCGAGGTGTTCACCCAGAGCTTTGAGCAACGTACCCAAATGGCGGACCTGCTAGTCCGGGTACCGGTGTATGAGAATGAAAACTACCGCATCTCGGGAATTGTCGGGCCCAAGTTTGTTTGGATCTGGGAGCGGTACAAGTTAAGGGCTGTCGACTACAACATCTATGGTGAATCCAGCGGCTACGACCAAGCCATCTACACCAACATCGTCTCCAACCGGATGTATGGTGCCGTGCTGGGTTGCCAGCAGGAATGGTACTTGGGGCACGGATTCGCTTTGAACCTGGCTCTGGGTGGCGGCCTCTATGGCGACATAGCCAAGACCCGTGCCCGCTACGAGCTAGGCGAGAAGTACTACGGCCCGGTCTCGAAGCGATCCAGAACCCTGTACTCGATCGCCCCCAGCCTGGAAGGCACGGTCGGTGTGGGTTGGTATCCCTTCGAAGGCATCGAGTTGAACATCGGTTACAACCTGATGGGCTTCTTCAACACCTTCAGCAGCAGGCATCCCATCGACTTCGACTTCGGCACCGTGGATCCTGCCTACGAGTCACAAACCCGATGGTTTAGTGGGTTCCAAGCCGGGTTTGCCCTGGTCTTCTAAAAACCCACGCTTCGCTGGTAGCACCCTCGCCGAGGGCCGACTTCAAGCCAGATCCCCTCTGGCGGAAGTCGGCCCCGGTCGGTTTTATGGGGCCTTTCCCCTCATCTTGGCCAGATTCCCAACCTTGCTATAAAAACATCATTGAATCCAAGCGGGTTTGGACACCCACCCAGGTTGCCGGCAACTTACCGGCATATTGTTTTTGGGGCCCGCAACTCAGTCCAGATCCGGCCCAAGTCCAGAACGAGGTGCCTCATGGCGGAAGATTCCACCCAACAATCCCCCAACCTATGGACCACGGGCTGGAGCCTGCTGTCAGGCTGTTTCCGGATCGCCCTCATGCCAGGGAAGGTGATGCTGGCCGCCCTGGGCGTGTTCACCATGGCGTCCGGCTGGTGGTTCCTGGCGCTGATTTTCAGTTCCACCTATGGAACCAGCCCCGAATGGCCGGGGAATTATGTGCCCACCACCCGCGCATCGGAAGAAAAGAAAGGTGGCGAAGGCAAGGACAAGGCCGCCACCCCGGAGGCCGCCAAGGCCGCCGAGGAGGCAGCCGAGGCTGAAAGGAAGAAGGGCTGGCAGGCCTTCAAGGAAAGTCAGGCCGCCTGGAACCTGATGTATGAAACAGCCGGCATGGGCAAATCGGGCCAATTCCATTCGGTTGAGGATGTGGCCAGGACACCCGAGGAACTGGACATCCTGAAGGCCGCCGGGCTGCTGGCCGTGACCAACACCAAGAGTGAGGCAGGCGCCGCCAAAGCCGAACCCGAGCTGGCCCAGCAGGGGCGCGACCTGTCAGCGGCGCTGGAGACCTCCATCCGGGATGGCAAGCTGAAAGGGCTTTCGGAGGAGCGCATCTCGCAGATCCGATCCTTTTTGGGCAAACCGAAACCCGCCGGCCGTTTGAATACCTGGCCCTGGAACGAGAACCGCGGCCCCAACCCGCTGATGCTGGTTTCCGGCTCGGGCGGCGGGTGGAACAACAACCGCTTCGTGGACTGGCTGATCAAGGACCAAGGCCCGGTGCTGATCGAGCCGGTGCTGAAGATGCTGCGCCCGGTTGCCTACCTTTTCCACCCCAAAGCCACCACCGGCCAGAAAATTTATTTCCTGACCGTGGCCCTTTGGACCATTTTGGTCTGGAGCATTTTTGGCGGGGCCATTTCCCGCATGGCGGGCATGGAACTGGCGCGGGATGAATCGATCCCGATGCGTGAGGCGCTTGGTTACAGCGTGAAGCGGCTGCAGTCCCTCGCCTTCGCCCCGCTGGCACCCCTGGTGCTGATGGTGGCGCTGCTGATCCTGACCAGCGTCTTCGGGCTGATCTTCATGATCCCCATGGTGGGGGATATCCTCCTGGGCGGCCTGGGGTGGATATTCCCGCTGCTGGTCGGCTTCGGGATGGCGATCCTTCTGGTCGGGCTTCTGGCCTGGCCCCTGATGATCGCCACCGTGGCAGTGGATTCCGAGGACTTCGTGCAGGCGACCTCGCGCGGTGTGAGCTACCTCTACCAGCGGCCAAGGGGGATAGCCCTTTACGCGCTGAAGGCCCTGCTTTTTGGTGCCGCCTCGATCTTTGTGGTCGGGTTCATGAGCTCCCTGACCGTATATCTGGCCAAATGGAGCGTATCGCAAACCCCGGGCATTTCGCTCACGGGCCGTGAGCCTGATTTCCTTTTCGTGCACGCTCCCGAGACTTTTGGCTGGCGCGACCTGCTGCTGAACGGCACCACCGTCAACGGGTCGCCGATCGTGGTGGACGGGCGGGTTGACCCCGCCCAACTTGGCAAATTCAAGCAGACCTTCGCCTGGTGGAACCACGCGGGGGCGTTCCTGGCCTCGGGTTGGTTGTACCTTGCCCTGCTGCTCGTCCTTGGGTTCGGGTACTCGTTCTTCTGGTCCGCCAGCACCGCGCTGTATCTGGCACTGCGTCAGGATATCGAGAGTTTTGACGTGAACGAAATTTACCTGGATGAGCCGGACACCGAGCCCGAAACGATCCCGGCACCCGCCCCGGCCGCTCCCGCGCCTGTGGTGAAACCGAACACCAATGGCGGGGTTTCGCTTTCTGTGGTGGATCCACCGCCCGGCACCCCTCCGACGGGCGGCGGGTGAAGGTAAAACCAAACCCCAAGCAAGGGGGGGCCCGCCGGTCTGGCGGGCCCATTGGTTGTTATGATGCGCTCAGCAAGGTCATGAGGACCCAAAGCCATGAGCTGCCCACTTTCCCTTTTCACCGGCCCGTGGGCCGATTTGCCCCTCGCGGAACTGGCCGGAATGGCCAGGAGCTGGGGTTTCCGCGCGGTGGAACTGGCAAGCTGGGGCGACCATCTGGAGGTCCAAAGGGCCTTGGGTGAAAGCGGGGCCCTCGAATCGAAGGTGGATATGCTCCGGGAATCGGGGCTGGAGGTGGCCGCGGTCGCCTGCCACCGGTCGAGCGCCGCCATCTGCGAGGGAAACCACTCGGGCATGCGGCACCTGCTGCCCGAACATGTCTGGGGTGATGGTGATTCCGAGGGGATCAGGCAACGGGCATCCGCGGAGGTGATAGCGACCGCCCGGGTCGCCGCAAGGTTGGGAGCCAACCTGCTGACAGGGTTCACCGGCTCGGCAGTCTGGAACCGTATCACCGGGTATCCTTGGCCCAAACCGGATGAAATCAACACGGCGTTGGCCGATTTTTCGAGGCGCTTTCAGCCGATCCTGAATGAATTGCGCGAATTGGGCCTTCGTTACGCGCTGGAGGTCCATCCCGGTCAAATGGCATTCGACCTTGGCAGCGCGGAGTCCGTCCTTGAGGCGTTGGACGGCGCCCATGAACTGGGTTTCACCCTGGATCCAGGTCACCTGGTCTGGCAGGGGATCGACCCGGCGGAGTTCATCCGCAGGTTTCCGGACCGCATCCTGCATGTGCACCTGAAGGATGTGGTGGTGCGGCAGGACGGTCGGCATGGCCTTCTGGGCGGATACCATCCCAGGCACGACCCCCGCAGGGGCTGGGAATTCCGGGGGCCTGGTCGGGGCCATCTGGATTGGGAGGAATTCTTCCGGGCGCTGGCCTCCATCGGATACCAAGGCGCCCTATCCGTTGAAGTGGCGGACCATTGGCTTGACCGGGCCACGGTGGCGGAGGAGTCGGTCGAATTCGTCCAACGATTCCGCCATGGTCCCCTGGCGTAACCATTCCTGGAAATATCTTCCGGACAAAAACCATGATCCTGCTGATCGACAACTACGATTCCTTCACCTACAACCTGGTGCAACGGTTCGGCGAAATCGACCCGCTGGTGGACCTGAAGGTTGTCCGCAATGACCGCATCACCGGGGACGAGGTGGCCAAGCTGGCCCCCGAAAAAATAGTCATCTCCCCCGGGCCCTGCACGCCGAACGAAGCCGGGGCAAGCAACGAGATTATGCTGAGGTTCGCGGGCAAACTGCCGATCCTCGGGGTTTGCCTGGGACACCAGTGCATCGGCCACAATTTCGGTGGCGAGGTGGTGCGCAACAGCCGGATCATGCACGGAAAGGTCTCGCCCATCCACCACGACGGCTCAGGCATCTTCAAGGGGCTTTCCAATCCGTTCGACGCCACCCGCTACCACAGCCTGGTGATCCGGCAGGAAACCTGGAACAACCCCGACTTCGTGGTGTGCGCCTGGACCGCCGAAGGCGAGATCATGGGAGTGCGGCACAAGGAATGGCCGCTGTTCGGCGTGCAGTTCCACCCGGAAAGTTTCCTCACCTTGGAAGGACCCAAGTTGCTCAAAAACTTCCTGGATTGGCCCGCGACGACCAACACGCCCGCCAAGGCGCAACCCGCCTAAGCGGTGGCCAGATGGTCGGCGGCGTAATGGCCGGCGCCCAGCAGTCCGGCTTCCTGGTTCAGCGCAAGGCGGACCCGGGTGTTCCGGAGCATCGAGGCGAAACGCCCCTTGGCCATGAACCCCTCAAGGAAGGACCCCAGGCTGAATGCCTCCACCATCTTGGGGGCGATTCCGCCGGCGAGGAACACACCGCCACGGGCCACGCACTTCAGCGCCATGTTGCCGGCTTCGGCCCCGTAGATGGAAAGGAACAGACCCACCGCCTGCAGGCACAACGGGTCTTTCGCCTCCAGCGCGAGACGGGTGACCAGGGCGTTGCGAGCGGCGGTGCCCCCTTCCCTGGCGGCCTCTTGCAGCTTTTGGCGCGCCGCGTCCGACTGGGGCCATTGCCCTGTTTGCGCCAGAAAGTCGAACAGGTCGAAAAAGCCCTGCCCTGAAAGGATGCGCTCGTAGCTCACATGGCCTGAAAACTTGCCGCGCAAATATCGCCAAAGTTCCACTTCCAGCTCCGACTGTGGCGCGAAACTGCAGTGGCCGCCCTCGCTGGCCATGGGATGGTGGCTTTTGCCGTCCCAGTAAAGGATGGATTCGCCCAGCCCGGTGCCCGCCGCCACCACGGCGATGTTGCCCTCTCCGGAATCAACGGCGCCGGGATTCAGCTCAACCCACTCATCGGGCTTCAGGAAGAGCAGGCCGTAGGCCGTGGCCTCCACATCGTTCAGCAGTTTGACCCTGGCAGGGTCACATCCCAAAGCCTTGGCCAACTCGCGTTCATCCATGGACCAGGGCAGGTTCGTGGCCCGACATTTCCCCTCATGGATGGCCCCCGCCACGCCAAAGCAGGCGGCCTGAATCCCGGGTCTTTGCCCGGGGATCGACGCCAGGAACTCGGCGATGATGCTGTCCAGCGATGGGTAATCGGCGCTGGAAAACCTGCGCTGGAACCGCTCGGTGAGAATACGCTGGCCAGGGGACCCGGATTTTTGCGGCTCCACCAACGCCAGCAGGGTTTTTGTACCCCCGATATCACCCGCCAGAAACATGGGTCACCCCGATCAGCAAGGATCCGGACCTTTGGGAAGGGCCGTCAACCGGCGCAGGGCCCCAAGCCGGCGATGCTCGCCTGCAGGCGGCGCATCCCTTCGGCCGCACCACCGGGGGCGCCAAACACCGCGGTGCCCGCCACCAGCACATCGGCCCCCGCCGTGACCGCACGGGGCGCGGTTTGGGGATCGATACCCCCGTCCACCTCGATCTCCACACGCAGGCCCCTTTGGTCTATCAACCGGCGCAGGGCACGGACTTTGGCCTCGGTGGATTCGAGATATTTCTGACCGCCAAAGCCCGGATTGACCGTCATCACCAGCACCAGGTCCACTAGCGGCAGCACCTCTTCCAGGGTCCAGACCGGGGTGGCGGGATTGAGGCAGACGGCGGGCCTGCAACCCAGCGCGCGGATTTCGCGCAGCGTGCGGTCGAGATGGAAGTCGCTTTCCACATGGACGATGAGGGTGTCCGAACCCGCCTTTGCGAACGGCTCGATGAAACGATCGGCGTTGGTGACCATCAGGTGGGTTTCAACCGGCAGCCCGCAACTGCGCTTGACCGCCTGGGCGATGGCCGGGCCCATGGAAAGGTTCGGCACGAAATGGCCATCCATCACATCCACATGGATGCGGTCGGCCCCGGACGCTTCCGCAGCCCGGACCTCTTCCCCCAATCGGGAGAAGTCGGCCGCCAGGATGGAAGGCGCTATCTTGACTGCCGGTGCGGTCATCCCTCAACTCCCCCACGCATGGCCAAAGGGAAACCAGCCGCGGCCGCGGCATCCACCATCCAGTGGGCGCCGGTGGCGGGGCGAATCCCCTGGGCGGGATATTCCCTGATGTTTTCAGGCCCCGAGAGCACCCAATCCAGCGGTTTCACCTTGTCGGCACCGGCCGCCAGGAAAAGCACCTCACGGGCGTGGTTGATCACCGGATAGGTGAGCGTGATCCGCCGGGTGGACAGTTGGGGCACATCGTTGGCAGCCACCCAGGCATGCTGTTCCTCCAGGGCCCGCGTGTGGGGGAAAAGCGAGGCGGTGTGGGCGTCCGTTCCCAGACCCAGCAACACCAGGTCCAGTTGGGGGAAACCGCCCTTGGGGTGGGGCAGGAAAAGCTCCATGTCTCGCTGGTAACGGACGGCTTCCCCCGCCAGGTCACACTCGCCACGCATGCGGAAGACATGGTCTTTTTTGACCGGCACATGGTCGAGCATGGCCAGCCTGGCCATGCGGTAGTTGCTGGCGGGATCATCCGGGCCCACGGACCGTTCGTCCCCGAAGAAGACCAGCACCTTCTCCCAATCGACCCGATTCGCCCATTCCGGGCTGGCCAACAATTCGAACAGCTTTTTGGGGGTGCTCCCACCGGAAAGGGCGATGCTGAAACGACCCCGCTCTGCGATGGCCTGGGCCGCCAACTCCACCACCCGCGCGGCCGCGGCCCGCGCCAGGGCATCGGCGTCCGTTACAATCTTGACCCGGGTTGGAGCCATGGAAATCTCCTTTTTCACTCCCACATCGGCAGCCCCGGGCAACCAATGCTCACGGATCAGCCGGAACTCGGCGTCGCCTTCCAGCACGCATTCGGCCATGCCGATGAAGAAGCCCGTGGAAACCACGCCGGGAATGGCGCGAATCAATCGCTCCAAGTCGGCGGGTTTATCCTGGGGTTCCAGACCGCAATCAAAAATATGGTTGCCATCGTCGGTAAGGCCGGGTTGCCCGTCTCTCAACCAGAGCTTTGGCCTCAGGCCCAATTTTTCCAGTTCACGCCGTACCAGCGGCAAGGCGTGGGGAACCAAGTCGACGGGCAGGTTCCCGCGCTCGCCCAAACGGTTCACTCGCTTGCCGGGCCCCACGAGGAAAATCCGCTGGCGGGCCAGGCTGGCGACCACTTTTTCCCTCAGGTCACAGCGGCCGTTGCCCTTGATCAGGTCCAGCGCCGGGCTGAATTCATCGGCACCGTCCACATGCAGGTCCAGACCGTGTTCCACGGCCTTTTCCAGGCTGATCAGGGGTATTCCCTCGGCGCGGGCCAAGGTTTCGGTTTCCACCGAGGTGGGCAACCCCACCACCTGGAGGCCATTCCTCACGCGGGCACCGAGAGCCTTCACAAACGCGGTGGAGGCCTTTCCCGATCCCAGGCCGAGCCATTGGCCTGGTTTCACAAAATCGAGCGCGCGCTCGAAGATGGTGGGGACCGCGCCAGGGCTGTTCACGCCGGGGCTCACTTGGCTAGCTGGGCCTTGGCCGCCTCGACCACCTTGGCCGCGGTGAAGCCGAACTCGACAAGCAGGTCTTTCAATGGGGCCGAGGCGCCGAAACTCCGCATGCCGATCACGGCGCCTGTGGAACCGGCGTACTGTGCCCAACCCATGGTGGAGCCCATCTCCACCGCAACCCTGGCAGTCACCGCCGCGGGGAGGACCTGCTCACGATAAGCGGGGTCCTTGGCGCAGGTGGCCTCGAAGATTTCCCAGCTTGGCATGTTCACCACGCGGGAGGCGATCCCTTCCTTGGCCAGCGTCTCGTGGGCCGCCAGGCACAGGGCCACCTCGCTGCCGGTGCCGATGAGGATGACTTTCGGCTTGCCGCCGGGCGCGTCCGCGAGGACATAACCGCCCTTGGTCAGACCGCTCGCGGGGGCGTATTTCTCGCGGTCGATGGTGGGCAGTTCCTGCCGGGTCAGGATCAAGGCAACGGGGCCATGCTGGTGCGGCATGATCCAACGCCAGGCCTCGGTGACCTCGTTGGCATCGGCGGGCCGAATGACGGTCATGTGGGGAATGGCCCTGAGACCCACTATCTGCTCGATGGGCTGGTGGGTGGGCCCGTCCTCGCCCACACCGAGGCTGTCGTGCGTGAAGACATAGATGACCGGCAATTCCATGAGGGCGCCCAGACGGAGGGAGCCACGGCCGTAATCGGAGAAGATCAGGAAGCCCGAGCCGTAAGCCCGCACCTTGCACAGGGTGAGGCCGTTGAGGATCGCGCCCATGGCGTGTTCGCGGATGCCGAAGTGCAGGTTGCGTCCACCCGGCGTGGAAGCCTGGAAGGCGCCCGCGCCGTCGAAGGTGAGCAGAGTCTTGGTGCTCGGGGCGAGGTCGGCCGATCCGCCGATCAGCCACGGAACCGACTTGGCCACCGCATTGAGCACCTTGCCGGAAGCGTCCCGGGTGGCGGCCCCGGCGATCTTTTTCTTGCCGGGGGTTTTCGGATCATCCACCTCGCCCCAAGGGAACTTGGGAAGATCCTTGTCCCAACCGGCGGGTAACGCGCGGGCATCCATCTCCTCGATCTGGCGGGCCAAATCCGGGTAGGCCTTCTTGTATGCCGCGAAATTGTCCTTCCAGCGGGCATGGGCCTCGGAACCCCGCTTGCCCATGATGGACTTCATGTGCTCGTATACCGACTCGGGGACATGGAACTTCGCCTTGGGGTCGGCACCGTAGATGGCCTTGGCCTTCTCGATGGCATCCCAACCAAGGGGTTCGCCGTGGGCGGAATGGTGGTCCATTTTGCCGGGCACACCCCAGGCAATGTGGCTGTCGGCCACGATGAGGGTGGGCCTGCCCTTGGTGGCTCGCGCATGCAGCAGCACCTCGCGCAGGCGGTGCAGGTCGTTCACATCGGCCACGCGCAGCACATTCCAACCGTAGGCCAGGAAACGGGCGCCAACATCCTCGTTGAAGGCCAGGTTGGTGCTGCCCTCGATGGTGATCCGGTTGCTGTCGTAGATCCAGACAAGGTTGTCGAGTTGCAGGTGGCCGGCCAGGCTGGCGGCCTCGCTGGCGACGCCCTCCATCATGCACCCGTCACCCATCACCGACCAGACGCGGAAATCGAAGAGGTCGTGGCCGGGCTTGTTGTACCGGGCCGCCAGCCACTTGGAAGCCATGGCCATGCCGACACTGGTGGCGGCACCGTTGCCCAGGGGACCGGTGGTGGTTTCGACCCCGGTGCAGAAATGGTACTCGGGGTGCCCCGCGCAGACGCTGTGGAGCTGGCGGAAACGCTTGATGTCTTCAATGGATACCGAGGGCTCGGAAGTCGGTTTGCCGGCGGCATCCAGCTTCCGGATCCCGGTCAGGTGGATGATGCTGTAGAGCAGCATCGAAGCGTGGCCGGCGGACAGGACAAACCGGTCGCGGTTCATCCATCCGGCGTCGGCGGGGTCGTAGTCCAGAAAATGCTGATACAGGGTGTACACGACGGGGGCGAGGGAAACCGGGGTTCCAGGGTGACCCGAGTTGGCCGTCTGCACCGCGTCCATGGCGAGGGTGCGCATGGCGGTGATAGCCTGGAAGGCCGGGTCGTTGATGGTTTCCGGTGAAAGGCAGATATTGCTCATGAAAAAAACAGCTCCACTTCCATAACCGGCCAGTATTGGGGGCCGTTGACCGCTTGCGCCCTGCCTGGCAACCGCATTTCAAAAAGTTGGCAGGGTTTTCAGATTTACCAACCGTTTACCATGGATTTATCTACAGACTGAGTCCCCCTCAGGCAATTCCGGGGGGATTGGGAGTGGATTCGGACCGGAACCCGGTTATCTTGTTACAAAGCCCTCGGGCGATTGGGTTTAAAAACTTCAGGGAGGATTAAGCCATGACTGACCGTCGGGGATTTTTGACCGCAGCCGTGGGCACCGCCGGGGCCGCCTTGCTGCCATCCATCAGCAAGGCACAGGAGCCTTTCACCCTTGAAAAGCTCCCCTACGCCTTCGACGCGCTCGAGCCGCACATCGACGCCAAAACCATGGAGATCCACTGGGGCCGCCACCACAAGGCCTATGTCGACAATCTGAACAAGGCGCTGGCCGGCAAGGAAGACCTGGCGTCCAAGTCGATCGAGCGCCTGATGATCGATGTGAACTCGGTTCCGGCGGCCATACGGGGCTCGGTCATCAACAACGGCGGTGGCCACTACAACCACTCCGTCTTCTGGTCCCTCATGAAGAAAGATGGCGGCGGCGAGCCTACCGGGGCGACCGCCAAGGCCATCGACCAGGCTTTCGGGAGCTACGCCAAGTTCCAGGAGAAGCTTTCCACCGCCGCCATGACCCGATTCGGCAGTGGCTGGTCCTGGCTGGTGGTGAACCAGATGGGCATGCTGGATGTCGTCAGCTTCCCCAACCAGGACTGCCCCCTTTCCGCCGGACTGAAGCCGGTGATGGGTGTGGATGTCTGGGAGCACGCCTACTACCTGAAGTACCAGAACAAGCGGGCTGATTACCTGAAGGCGTGGTTCAACACCCTGAACTGGGAGGTGATTGGTGATCGCCTCGCCCAGGCCACGCGCAAGGACTGATCCGGAACAACCCAAAAACAGTGAGGCCCGGCAGCCGATGGGTGCCGGGCCTCACTGTTTTTGGGGCTTGCTTCCTAGGAAACCTTCACCACGACCTTGCCAGTCAGCTTGCCGGCCATGCCCAGCGTGTTTTCCTCCAGGAAGGCATGCGCCTCGGCGGCTTTTTCCAGCGGGTAGGTCGCGCCGATGGTGACTTTCAACTTTCCTTCCGCCAGCCACTGGCCCACCTCATGGGCGGCATGGCGCTGCCTTTCGGCCGGACTGTTGAACATGGCGAAGCCGGTCAGCGTGAGGCCCTTCACATAAAAAGGGCCCACCGGGAAAACAGGTCGGGCGGTGCGTCCGGCGATCAGGACCATGCGTCCATTCGGGGCAAGGCTGGATACCATGCAATCAAAATCCGGTTCACGCTGGGTTTCGATCCAGACATCCAGCGGTTTTTGCGCGACCAGTTCCGCCAGCTTTTCCTTCAAGTTCTCCGTGCGGTGGTTGATGACATGGCTGGCCCCCATAGCCTTGCAATGGGCGATTTTTTCAGGGGAGCCCGCGGTAGTGATCACCTCCGCCCCGGCAATGCGGCCCATCTGCACCACGAAGGAACCGACCCCGCCGGTGCCACCCGTCACAAACAGCCGCTGTCCCTTGCGCAGTTGCCCCGCGTCAAACACCGCCAGATGGGCGGTGATGCCGGTCAAGGCCGATGCCGCGAGCAGCGACTCATCCACCCCCGGGGTAACCGGATAGACCCATTGCTCGTGGGTGCAGACATATTCCGCCAAGGTGCCCTGCCTGCCCAGCAAACCCTGGTTGGAACCCCAGACCCGGTCGCCCGGCTTGAATCGGGTCACCCCTGGGCCGACCGCCTCCACCACCCCGGCAAAATCACTGCCTGGAATGAATGGACTGGGAACAGGCATGGGGATGGTGCCGGCGCGCAGGTAGACATCAATCGGGTTCAAGGCCGACCAGTTAACCCGCACCAACACTTCGCCCTGGCCCGTTTGGGGAGTGGGCCACTCCTCCAAACGGATGTTGGATGCCGGGCCCTGGGTGCGTACGCATGCCGCTCTCATTCTTGAGGTCTCCCAATCTTTTGGGGAATTCTAGCAAACAGTCAGATATCCTTTAATAATCTGGTAGGCCCGCCTACTAATCACTCAAGTCTCGCCCTAAAAACCACAAAACCGCGGGAAGCTCCATGAACTGGCACTGGACACGAAACCCCCTGCCCGGAATCGCCCTTCTGACCTCGATGGTGGTCCGCGCCGCGGAGCCTGCGGGTACCGGATCCGCCATCAACGGGTTCAGGGGACCAAACGGCAATGGTGTCTGGAACCTTCCGGAAGTTTCTGTTCCTGAAAACGGGACATCCAGCTTGTGGCGTTATTCGCCCAAAGGTTTCGGGTGGGCGGCACCTGTTACCGGGGGCGGAAAGGTGTTTTTGCTGGCGGCCGACGCGCCGAAAATTTCCAAGCCCTCCGACTTCACCAAGGGTACCCGAGAAATGGGGCTTGGGTCCTACCTCGGGACCACCAAGCCTCCCAAGGAGGTCCACACCTGGACGGTCACTGCCCTCGACGGCGAGACCGGCAAATCGCTCTGGGTGGCGGAACTGCACAAGAGTGCCCCCCAAATCCCCCACCACCCATCCAACACCTACGCCACCGAGACACCCGCCACGAACGGCAAGGTGGTCTGCTGCTGGGCCGGTTCGTGCGGCCAGTTGGTTTGCCTGGCCGCCGACACTGGCAAGGAGATCTGGCGTCAAGATCTGGGTGTGGAACCCAGGGCGACAGGTTTTGGCAGCGGCAGTTCACCGGTGATCGATTCGGACCGGGTGTTTATACAGTGCGACAACGAGAAAAAATCGTTCGTGGCGGCATTCAGCCTCGCGACCGGCAAAGAGCTCTGGCGACAACCCCGCAAGGTAAAAACCTCCTGGTCCACCCCGTTCATCTGGAAGAATTCCAAAAGGACTGAACTGGTCCTGTGCGGGGACGGCTTGCTGACCGGTCTTGATCCGAACTCAGGCGATGAGCTGTGGCGCTACACCGCGCTCAAGGGTGGATTTGCGACCTCCCCCGCCTCGGAGGGTGACCTCCTGATCGCCTGCAAGAGTGATCCGTTCAATCCGGGCCAATATGTGGCTGTCCGGGCGGGATACAACGGCGATCTGACTCCCAAAAGCAAGGAGGAGGAATCCCGGGGAATCGCCTGGTCGAAAAAGGAAAAGGGCCCGGGACTTGCCTCACCCGTGCTGGCCAAAGGCCGTTTGTTCGTCTCGTCCGATCAATTCATCACCTGCATGGAGTCCTCCACCGGAAAACAGCTTTGGAAAGAGCGGCTTCCCGGGGCGAAAAGCGTGGCGGCCTCGGTTTGGGCGCTGGGTAACTCGATCTGTGTGCTGGACGAATCGGGAAAACTATTCCAAATCGCCAATGAGCCGGAGTACAAGCTGTTGGCGAAATCGGACTTCGGGGATTTGCACTGGAGCACGCCCGACCTGGCCAGCGGCAAACTGGTGCTGCGGGGGGTGAACGAGGTGGTTTGCCTGCCGCTAAAACCGCAAGTCAAACCATAAAAAAAGACCCGGCCTTCAGCCGGGTCTTTTTGCTGAGTGCCGAAGGTGGGGGTCGAACCCACACTCCTGTGAAGGAACTGGATTTTGAGTCCAGCGCGTCTGCCTGTTCCGCCACTTCGGCTGAAAAACGAAGAAATGTATTTATAACTGTCGGTCACACGGTTGCCAAGGATTGGAAACCGATTCCGTGGTGTACCATTACATTTTAAGCAATCTTCCCAATCCCGCAGGCAGTTCATGGCCATTTTCCGGCGCGACCGTCGCCCCAAAGCAAAGAAAAAGGACAGACCAGCTTCCCAGCCGGCACCTGCCCGGGAAACCGGAAAAGGGGTCATAACAGGCAAGCCGACGGCGCGCGGCACGGTGAAGGCCAAAGGGCCAAAACGGGCACTCACCCATGTGGGCGGCCGGGTAGAAACGGAAGGTGCAGGCGAGGAGGCCGCAAAGCTGGCTTTCGCCCTGGAGGTTCAACCTTCGACAGACAAACCGGATGATCCCACCCGGGCCCATGTCCATGGTTTCCATTCCTACCCGGCCCGGATGCACCCGGTCACGGCCCACAGGCTGCTGAATGCCTTTGTGCCCCAAGGGGGGAAGGTTCTCGATCCGTTCTGCGGATCAGGGACGGTGCTGGTGGAGGCGATGCTTTTGGGCATGCGCCCGGCCGGGACCGACCTCAATCCCCTGGCGGTGCGCCTGGCCCACCTGAAAACGGCGCCTCGGACCGACAATGAACTGGAGCATCTGATCCAAAGGGCCGGTCAGGTGGCCGAATTCGCGGATGACCGCCGCAGGGCCAAGGCTGGCGCCACACGCCGGTATCCGGTTGCCGATGTCGCCCAGTTCGAACCCCATGTGCTGCTGGAACTGGACTCCCTGGCCTTAGGTATCCGTGAGCTTGGCAGGGACCACGCCCGGGCCGACCTGGAGTTGGTGCTTAGCTCGCTTTTGACACGCATGTCCAGGCGACGGGGAGACACATCGGAAGGGACGGCGCCGCGCCGACTGGCGGCCGGATTTGTGGCCAAGCAATTTTTTGGCAAGGCCCGGGAACTGGCGGGGCGTTTGCGCGAGTACCGCATGCTTTTGCCCTCCGCGGCCCAGCCAGCCCCGGTGGTCAAGCTGGCGGATGCCACCAAGGTGGCCAAGCTGCCGGGAGCGCCGTTCGAAGCCGTGATCTGCTCCCCCCCCTACGCGGCCACCTATGACTACGCGGACCACCACGAGACCCGCATGCGCTGGCTGGAAATGGACCCCTCCGAGATGCGTCGGCGTGAGATGGGCGCCCGCGCCCGCTACTCGGGATTGCCAGCCGCCGCGGCCGCCCGGGAATGGATGGGGGAGCTGAGGTCTTTCCTTTCGGCGATGGCGGGCCAAGTCAAGCCAGGGGCCCCGGTGATCGTGCTGATCGCCGATTCCGCGGTGGGCGACACAGCGCTTCGGGCGGAGGAACTGGTGGCGAAGGCGGCGCGGATGTGCGGTTTCAAGCCGGTCGCGCGGGCATCGCAGGCGCGACCCCACTTCCACGGGCCCACAACGGCCGCCTTCAGGACCAGGCCCCGCAGGGAGCATGCCCTGCTGCTGCGCAGGGAATGATCACTTGGCGGCCGGCACCGGCACCAACCTCGCCTCGCGCAGGTCCATCACCGCCACACCGGGCTTGGTTTTGGGCCGCACCTGCAGGGTGTGGCGGCCCGGCTCAAGCTTGAACTTGCCAGGGTTGCGGGGGACGAAATTCTGGAAGTGACCGGTGTCCTCCACCTTCCAGACCAGTTCCTGACCGCCCACCATAAACGCCACCTCGGCACCACCCGACCCCTTGCCGCACCCCTGCAAAATCTCAAGCTGGTACTCACCGGCATTCTCGATGGTGAAATCCCAGCGGGCGGTGTCTTCCTTGCGTACCCAAAACCCAAGCGTGTTCTTGTGGGGCAAGGGCTCATACCGCAGTTGGACGCCATCCACCAGGGCGTTGCGGGCGGGCAGCACCACCACACCCTTCGCGTTGGGTGAACCCGGCCTGTAGGCGGGATTGGCAGTCATGAATCGGGCATCCGCCGCCTTTTGGAGCAATTTCAATTCCCGGTCCAAATCCTCGGCCATCGCGCGATTGGACTGGATGCGGTTGGAGTTTTCACCCGGATCGGCCTGGAGGTCGTACAGCTCGCCTTGGTCCACGCCTGGCTTTTCGAAAAAGGTGACATATTTCCAGCGGCCTTTGCGGATCGCCGCCCCGGGCCTGCCCATCTGATTGCTGTAGTGGGGATAATGCCACCACAGGGCCCGTTCGGCAGGTTGCCCAACTTTGGGCTCTTTTGCCAACAAGCCTGTCAGGTCCACCCCATCGAGGCCCTCAGGCAGGGATTGTCCTGTTAACGCCATCAAGGTGGGAAACAGGTCGGCCCCCCAGACGGGGACATCGCAAGGCGCGCCCTTGGCGATGCCTGGCCCCGCGATGACCAGGGGCACCCGGATACCGCCCTCGTACAACCAGCCCTTCCCCTCTCGCAAGGGCGCGTTGGTGGTGGCGGGCCGGGCCATGCCTTCCAGCGTGCACAATCCGCCATTGTCGGAGGTGAAAACCACCACGGTTTTGTCAGCCACACCCGCCTTCGCCAAGGCGGCCCGGACCCTGGCCACACTCTCGTCCAGGCTGGCCAGCATGGCCGCGTAGACCGGGTTGTCCTGCGAGCCGGGGCGGCGTGCCGCGTCGAACTTTTCAATCAATTCCTTTTTGGCCACCAGCGGTGTGTGCGGTGCGTAGTGTGCCAGGTGGAGGAAAAAAGGCTTTTCTTTGTTTTTGTCGATGAAACGCTCGGCTTCAAGGGCGAGCCGGTCCGTCAGGTATTCACCCGGCTGGGCCACCTCCAGGCCGGGCATGGAATTGCCCTGCCGGTCGCGGAAGGGAGCCATGTAGCTGCGGCAGGTTCCCGTCGCGTCGCCCCCCACATTGGTCTGAAAGCCCTGGTCGGTGGGCATCAGCCCCTCGCCACCGAGGTGCCATTTGCCGATATGGCCGGTGGCATAACCCAACGGGCCCAGCTTTTCCGCCAGGGTGACAGCATCGAGAGGAAGGCCGGGCGGCAATGGGGGACGAGCCAACCTCTGTTCAGGCAGATCGGCCCTGCCGGGGAGCCAGTCGGTGAGGCCGAACCGGGCGGGGTGCCTTCCGGTCAGTATGGCGGCCCGGCTGGGCGAACAGACCGGACAGGCCGAGTATGCCTGACGGAAATGGACGCCGTCCTTGGCCAATTGGTCAAGCGCGGGGGTTTTGTGGTAGCTGCTGCCAGTGAACCCAAGGTCCCGCGCCCCCAGATCATCAGCGACAATGAGCACGACATTCGGCCGGTTTTGGGCCGGCTCATTTCCCGCACAAACCAGCAGGACCAGACCCAAAAGAGATTGCGCCATCAGGTTTCCCCCCACGGTTCCATGGCCCGGAGTATAAGGGATGATGGGCCCCTTGTGCCCGGCAAGTCCAGAAAGGCTTTTCCCGGTCCCGCGCGTACCGTAGATTGATGGTTTGGAGAAATAAGCAGCGCCCAGATACAAACAGCTGCAGAGAAGCGTTCGGTACAGGACAACAGGGGGTGTGTTGTGGCTCAGGCAGAATATAGCGAGGTCCGCAAGGGTAATGTCATCGTCGGCGAGGACGGCCAGCTTTACGCCGTGGTGGACCGAGACCTGAACACCCCGGGCAACTGGCGGGCCATCCTGAACCTGAAGCTGAAGAACCTGAAGACCGGCGCGGTGGTGCAGAACCGGTTCCGCCCGGATGACAAGGTGGAGATCGCCTTCCTCGACAAGCGCCCAATGCAATATGTCTACCAGGAAGGTGATGATTATGTTTTCACCGACCTTGAAACCTTTGAGCAGGTCAACCTGAACAAGGACTGGGTGGGCGACCTGATTCTGTACCTGAAGGAAAACGACAACTGCCATGTGGTGCAGTTCGAAGACAAGCCGATCAGCATCGAGCTGCCACCGATGGTGGAGCTGAAGGTGGTGGAAACCGACCCGAACATGAAGGGCGCCACCGCCCAGGCCCAGTACAAGCCGGCCCTGCTTGAAACCGGCCTGAAGATCCAGGTACCTCCCTTCATCGCCGTGAACGAGGTGGTGCAGGTGGACACCCGCACCGGCGAGTACCTGAGCCGCGCCTCCAAGTAAGGTTTCCGAAAAGACGGAACAAAAAACTGGGGCCGCCCGGCATCACCGGGCGGCCCCAGCGATTTTTGCCGCGCGCTGTGGCTCAGGCGATTCCGGCCCCCTTCACCAGTCGGTCGCCTGGTTGATGGCGACGGCCCCGCAGGAACGGCCCGGCCTCCATGACCGCCTTGCCGGCGGGCTGCAGGGACAGTATTTCCAACACACCACCGCCGGTGGCCACGCGCAGGCACCCCAAATCCGCGGGGGGTGGCAACAGGGTGCCCGGCTCAGCCCCGTGCGCCTCGCCCGGAACAGACCGGGCCCTCACCACCAGCAGGCGGACGGGTGGTTTTCCCTCCGAGGGCCTGACCCAATGGGTGAACGCGGTGGGCCAGGGCTGCATGGCGCGGACCACTAGATCCAAGCGGCCGGCCGGTTCAGCCCAATCCAGATCGCCCATTTCTTTTTTCAGCTTCGGGGCCCTGGTGACCAGCGCGGGATCCTGCGGCGCTCCCGAAACCGGGCCCCGGGCCATTTGGTCGACCACCTCCACCCCCACCTTGGCGGCCATTTCGGCCAAGCGGAATTCAAGGTCGCCCGCGGTCTCCTCCGGGCCGATGGGGGTTTTCACCACGGCGACCAGGTCACCGGCGTCGAGGGCCGGGGTCATGCGCAGGACGCTGACCCCGGTCTCGGTGTCACCGCTGAGGATCGACCAGGCAACCGGTGCGGCGCCGCGGTGCCTTGGCAGCAGAGAAGCGTGCAGGTTGATGCCGCCGAGGCGGGCGGCGGCCAGGGCCCCGGGTTTCAGGATTTGGCCGTAAGCAGCCACAACCAGCAGGTCGGCCCCGTAGGAGGCGAGTTGGGAGATGGCCTCGGGGGTGTTGATACTATCCGGACGCCAGACGGGGACGCCGGCCCGCAGGGCGAGGATATGCACCCCGATACCGATCTGCCGGGTGCTACCCCGTTCGCTGCCAGCCTTCTTGGGAGGCGGCTGGGTGACCACGCAGGCCACCTCATGGTTGCTGGCCAGCAGGGCCTGAAAAGCCGGTTCGGCAAAGGTGCCGGTTCCCATCAACACCAGACGCATGGCTGATTCCTTGGTTCAAACACTCAGGCCAGCTTGGCCAGTTCCTCAAGCCGGGCGATCAGCTCGGCATCCGGCGGGATCTCCCCCTTTTTCTGGGCCTGCTGGTGCATCCGTTCGAATGCGGCGATAGCCCCTTTGGCGGCTATCTTGCCGATGGGCCCAAGCTTGTCGATGAAGAGGACGCCGTGCAGGTGGTCGTACTCATGCTGGAAGGCCTTGCCGGGCAGGCCGCTCAGGGTTTCCTCCACCTCGGCCCCGTCCAGCGTTTGATATTTCACGCGGACAACCCGGGCCCGCCGCACCTTCTGGAACAGTTCCGGGAAGCTGAGGCACCCCTCGACTCCCTCGGCGGTGCCGGTTTTCTCAAGGATTTCCGGGTTGAGGACCACCTTTTCCAGGTCTTTTTGCTCGGGGTCACCAGAGGTGTTGAGGATGAACATCTGGTACGGCAGTGCCACCTGGGGAGCGGCCAGGCCCACCCCGTTGGCCTCGTACATGCTTTCGAACATCTCCGCCGCCTGCTGGCGCAACGAATCGGTCACCCGTGTGACGGGCCGGGCCTTGAAGCGCAAGGCCGGGTGGGGGTGAAGGACAATAGGAAGCATGAAATCGTCCAAATCCTTGGGAATTATCCGACTTTTGGCCGGACGCCTGAAAAAACAATAATTTCAATTTACACATCACCGACGGAGAACCCCAGCATGGCACTGGTCCTGAAATCGTGGGAAGTGGATGAATCGCCTGTCGATCGTGAAGGAAATTTCATCAAAATCAAGGGGCGCCACGGCGGCTTGATTTCTTTTTTCCTGTCCCTTGTCGGCGTCGACCCGACTGTGACGATCAAAATCAATTCCCAGCGATTGGAGTTCACAAAGGCATCGCTTGCCGGCGGAAAGACCAGTTTCATCCCACTGGCCAGCCTCACCTCCACCCATACCGGGTTTCATCGCCCCTGGCAGACGGCTTTGGCCATATTCATTGTTTCCATGTTTCTTGGCAGTTTTCTGGGCCCGATTTTTGGCAGGCTTGTTGGTGGTTTCGCCGGATTCCTATGCTCCATCGGTTTTATTTTGTCCGGTTTGGTTATCGGGGTAATTTACTACATCCTCAACCGTGAAATCACCTTGGGATTTATCGAGGGCAGCGGGGTCGGCTATCAGATTGATTTTAAACGGTCCGTCATTGAAAACATTGATGTGAACGAGAGCCGGGCGCGTCAAGCCTGCGACATCGTGCAGGATCTCATCCAGGCTGTTTCGCAAGCCAAGCTGCAAACCGTCCCAACCCAGCCAGGCAAGGCGTCACGCGAGCCTGCCTCCCGGGCGGTAACGGTGGAAAGCTCCCAACAGAGCGACACCATTTCTGTTTCCTGCCCCGGTTGTGGTGCCGACTACAACATTTCTGCAAGCAACGCCGGGCGGAAGTTCAGATGCCAGAAATGCCGCACCATCATCGGAGGATGATCACGGTTCGGATCTTCGGTTTTCAAATCAAGTCCTGCGGTTGGGGCGCTCTCCCGCAACCGCGGGAAGTGCTCGCATCATACGTCCCAGGAATTCCTCGTACGCAGGCAGGTCACCCCATTGGCGCAGGGACAGGGATCCGCGCTCGTGGCGGATGGTGAAGAAACGCAATCGGATGAAAAACCAGGCCACCAGCAACAACAGGCCGATCCCGAACACCGGCGCAAGCAACACCCCAAATATCAGCAACGCCCGGCTGCCCCGGGTCACCACCTGAAAGCCTTCCACACCCGCAAGCGGCAACACCCGTTTTTTTTGCCCAAGCAGGCTGGTGGATTCCTCGACCAGCCAAGCCCCTTCCACCCGCAGCGTGGTTGTGCCCCACCCGGAGAAACCTACTGGGCCAAACAGGTGGAACAGTACACGGCGGCCTGAGATTTCCAAGGGCTCACCTGGCTGCACCAACTTCATTTCATTCAGTTGATTCATGGCGCACCTGACACGGTCGCCGGCCTGCCACGGCTGCCGTTGCGCATGGCACGCCACAACTCGCGCACCGGTTCGCGGCAGTCATCGAGTGGGGCGTCCTTGGCGTATTCGGAAAGGTCGTGCCACCGGGCGAAATCGTCCAGGCCTTCCTCCAATATCGGGTGCAAACTCTCGAGCCGGCGGAAATATTCGTTGGGGGTCTCGCCCGCCAGCATGGGGTCCCCCGCATCATTCCCCCACGCCTGAACAGCCCGGAAGGTGAGCCGCACCAGGTCACCAGCCGGCATGGGCCGGCGGCCTGAAAACGGGTCGGGAATATCCAAGAATCCTGGCAGTGGCTCTGCTTCCCCACTGGGCCCTTCGGGAGACCAGACGCCTTCCTGTGCCTTTTTCTTGAACAGGCCCTGAAGCCATGCCAGCCAGCGGTTTAGGGTTTCGGTGGGTGACCAACCCAGCGAGAGACAGGTGATCGCAAACGCCAGGGCCACCCCTAGCGCCAATCCGGCAAACATCATTTTCAATAGGGTTCTGATCGCCTGGGCGAATTGCGATGCGTTGGAACCGTCCGGAGGTGGCGGCGGGCTAGTCTCCGGTTGCCTGGAGGATTCGTTTGCCTTGTCCTTTGGTTCGCTGCCCGGGCCATTTTTGTCAGCCGCTTTTTTCCCCTCGCCGAGACCGGTCTTGTCCGGGGATTGCCCCTTGGCCGATGGCTCCTGGCCTTTCGCGTTTTTCGGGTCACTCCCTGCCTTGCCGGCTGCACCCTTCTGATCCTTGGCACCCTGATTGTCGGTCTGGCCGGCCTTGCCTTGGCCACCTTTGGCGCCGCCATTCCCCGGGGCTGATTTTCCGCCGGCCTTCCCGCCTTTGGATTCTGACTTTTCAGCTTTGTTTCCGGGTTGTTTGGCATCCTTTTCCGCATCAGGCGCGGATTTCTCCATCCCTTTGGCGTCATCGCGCCGGGCATCCATCTCCTTGCCGGCGTTCTGGGGGGTTGCCTGGCTGTTTTCGGGTTGCTTCTGTTCCTTGCGGATCGGCTCGATCTTTTTACCGGCCAGCGCCGACAGGGTTTGGAGTGGGCCGATGTCGGATGGCCTGGGAATGACCAGGGCGACCAGCAGCACACAGCCCACGAGGAGCATGCCACCCAAAATCCAGATGGCCGCCATGCCGGCGGGCATGGACAAGCCTCGCCGGGCCAAGTACCGCCTGAAACCCAAAAAGCACGAGGTGAGCAACAGCAGGAAGGCGCAGCCCAGGTATCCCACCAGCAGCATCAGCGTGTACCACCGGGTCTTCAACTCCTCGGCGGGAATGAATCCCTGCCCGATACCGAACACCGGCAGCGCCAGTGCTGAAAACCAGACGATGGCCACCCCGGGAGCCCGGCGGCGATTCGGATTGGAGCGGATCTGCTCCGCCTCGTCCTCCCCTTCCCCATCCTCCTGATTCGCTCTTTTTTGTTTGCTGGCGTGAGGGGCATCGGGGCCGGTCCTGCGCTCGACATCGCGCCGCAGGCGGGCGGCGGGATCATCCTCCAGACCGGCGGCCCGCAACAACCCTTCGCCGCCGATTTCCGTCTCGGAATGGATATCGGTGGTGTCGGCCACCAGCAGCCTGGTGGCCCAAAAACCCAGGGCGACCAGGGCGGCGCAGAAGGCGTAATGGCCGGGCGGCGGCCAACCCAGGGGCGGTGGCACGAATCGGATCAGCGCGATCACCACCAGCAGGCCGAGGATTCCGGAATAAAACCCGGCCCTGCGTGAAATCTCCTCAATGAGGTGGATGCGTCCGATGAGGACCATGCCCACCACGCCGGCGAACAGGATCCAATGGAGGCGCTCGTTGAATTCGCCCCGGTAAAAAACAGCCAGGATGAAAAACAGCAGCGCGCTGACCATGCCAACCAGCAACGCCGGGGTCACGGCCAGGATCAGCCAGTCCGCCGGGCCTGTCGGCAGGGGTCGTCGCGCCATCGGTTCCTGTGGCCTCAGTGGGTGAGGAAGACCGGCACGGGGCATCCATTCACCACCTCGCGGGTGGTGGAACCAAAGATCAGCTCCGTGATGGCAGACCGACCATGGGCGCCCATCACCAGCAAGGCGGCCTTCCGCCGGGTCACCTCCCGCAACAGCAGCGATGACACCGCCGATTCCGGCTCGATGGTGTGCTCCACCACGGTGCGTCCATGCCAGCGCAGCAATTCACCCAGGCGGTCGACGGCACGGGCCGAATCCGTGGGGTCCTTGAGGGCTGAAACGACATGGATAGGCAATTGAGCCAGCAAACCGGTATGGACAAAGGCCCAGGCCGCGCGGGCCGAACCGGGTCCCCCGTCGGTGGCCAACACCACGCATTCTCCATGGCCCGGCTTTTCCGGGACAACCACCACCGGGCGGACACTTCCCTTCAACACGGTTGGCACCAGGGAAGAATCCCGTGGCTCCGTCTCAAAGTGGAAACGGGTTTGGCGGCCAAGCAACAGCAGGTCAAACCGCTGGCTCTCCAGCAGGATCTGATCCTCAGGCTCACCCACCGATTCGATCAGCTTGCAGGCTACCCCCGCACTGGCCGCCCGGGCGGCGCAGTCGGAGAGGAAATGATCCACATGCCTGCGGGCATCGGCCAGACGGCTTTGGTCCAGCGCTTCCTTGGCCTGCTCGGCCCCCAGGGGAACCGCCTCGGCCTGGAAAATGCCGGGGATGTCCACCACGGCGATGCCGCCGATCACGGCCCCGGAAACCTTGGCCCACTGGAGGGCCAGGCCAAGGGCGCCCTCGGAATATTCCGAACCGTCGAGGCCGACCAGGATGGATTTCAACATGGGACGGACTCCGTTAAACGCGACCTTCCACCAGGCAGTCAGGAACCCAGATGCTTTTTGGCGAAATCAAGGAAAACCTTCCAGTCTTCGGCCTTCATCTCATGCTTGCCCGAACGCTCCCAGTACCCGAGCCGACCCGCGGACAGCTTGCCGAGTGGCGGCTTTTCCGGGGCCGCCAGTCCCTCCACACCCAGCAACCTGTAGACCGGGTCGGCCGCCTGGAGGATGGTGAACTGGCCATCGGGGTTGGCCCACTGGTCCTCGGATGCGTTGGGAAACAGCACGGGGCGCGGGGCGATCAGGGCAGCCATGGCATGCTGATCGAATGGGAGGCCCTGGGGCCGGTCGTTGAATTCCTTGAACCGGCGGTTGAACCAGTGGGGGAATGCCGTGTTGATGCGCTTGACCGATTCACCCACGGTACCCCGCGCCGGGGCGGTACCACCGCACCCCGCCTGCAAGGGGATGGACATCGCGATCCGCTCGTCGAGGGCCGCTGCCAGGTAAACGGTTTTGCCCAGACGGGAATGGCCGACCGCCACGATCCGTTTGGCGTCCACCGCGGGATCGTTCGCCAGCACATCCACCATCCGGCTGAAGGTCCATGCCCACAGGGAAATGGTTCCCCACTTTTCGGGCGTGTGGGGCTCCTGATCGCGGATCCAGGGCTGCAGGCCACCGCGAGCCTCCTTCAGATCTGGGTCAACCTCGTTGGCCTGGAATATCGCGAGCCCGTAACCCGCCTCGATGATCATCTCCGGGTTCCATACCTTGGAGGCGGTGCCGCGGCTGGCCTCGGTGGCCCGGTTGGCGGTTACCCCCGGGTATTTGTCGTATTGCCAGCAAGTGGCCAGGCGAACCCCCGGATCAGTGGTGATGGACTGGTTGCCCGTGAAGCTGATCCCCAAAAACACCGGGGCAGGCTTTCCCTGGTCGGCCTTGTCCTTGGGCAAAAGCACCAGCAAATGGACGGGCGGAGCCTTGGGCCCCATGCGCACGGCGAACTCGCGCAACCAGGCTTTGCCCCCCATGGCCTGCCGGTTCTCGTACACGGGCAGGGCGACGGGGGACACTTTCACGGTCGGCAGGTCGCCGTACTCGTAATGCTGGATCAGCGCAGCCAGTTCCGGCCGTCGCTTGGCGCGCCAGGCGACGGGGGAATCGACCCGAGTGCCATCCATACAAACAAGGGCCTCGGGATACCCGGGAATAGCCGGCAGGTCGGCGGGCTTGGGAAACACCATGGGATCCACTCCGTGGAGCAGGCCGCACAGGGCCAGGGCAGGCATGGAAATAGCCATGGGAATTTCCCGCTGGAAAAACGAAAAACACCGGGTAAAGGCACCCCGGGGCGGCATCGACCGGTGAAAAGTCTAATGTCACTTTAGCCGGAAACGACGGTGAAATGAAGCATTCGGGAACCATAGGCGGGCAGCCCCGCCTTGACTTGGCCGATCTTTTCAACTATTTTATTAATTGATGAAACAGAAAAGCACCCGCGGGCCGGCCCAAAAGCGCAAAGGCCCCGCGAATCCACCGAAAAGCACCGCGGAGCACGCCTGCCTGGCGCATTCGCACGCGCCAGTGCGGCTGTCGGAGCTGGCCAAACTGGCCGCCAAACCGAGGGCCCTGGACCGCGCAGCGCGCCTTTTTTTCGCCCTGGGCGACCCGGCGCGCCTGCGTTTGCTGGTGCTGCTGGAGGCCGGCGAGCGCTGCGTGGGGGAGCTGGTGGAAGTGCTGGGCGAGAAATTCCCAACCATTTCCCAACGGCTGCGCCTGTTGCGCTCGGAGGGATTGGTGGTGCGCCGGCGGGACGGAAATCACCTGCACTACGCCCTGGCGGACAGCCATGTGGCGGTATTGCTGCGGAACGCCCTGGATCACGCCGCCGAACTGGCCTCTGGCCCGCTGGATGGCGGGGACCAGGAGGACGGCGGGGGGTCTTCGGAAGTTTGATTGTTTCGGTTTTTCATCCTGGAAGGGAGAATGAGTCATGGCTTGCCAAAACCACAACCACCAGCACGGCACAAGCTGCGGGCACACCGCGGTGAAGCACGGCGATCATGTCGACTACCTGCATGACGGCCACCTGCACCACCAGACCGAGGGTGGCGTGGAAGAGCACACGATCGAGGTGAGCGCCGCCAATCCCGACGCCTGCACCCCCAGCCACTCTTGCGAGGGGCATGACAAGGGCCATCGTCACGGGCCGGGTTGTGGCCATGAG
>Ga0315905_10000672_pt1 | contig 37231 bp, 31 predicted proteins | sample LakEriMetagenome_5_FD_203522 | JGI IMG/M metagenome (GOLD analysis project Ga0315905, IMG submission 203522) | Freshwater fungal communities from buoy surface, Lake Erie, Ohio, United States - Buoy 4 MA121 | ecosystem: Environmental > Aquatic > Freshwater > Lake | place: USA: Lake Erie, Ohio... | reverse complement strand
TGAACTGTTGCGGCACGGGACGACGAGCGCGCTTGTCTTTGGCACGGTGCACACTGCTTCGGTCGAGGCGTTCTTTTCGGCGGCGGACGCACGGGACTTGCGCATGATCTGCGGCAAGGTGCTGATGGATCTGGGGCCGGAAGGTTTGCGCGATACGGTTGATGAAGCGCGGACCGAGAGCGAGGCGTTGATCGCCAAATGGCATGGGCGCGGGCGCTTGCGCTATGCGGTGACCCCGCGCTACGCCCTGACTTCGAGCGATGCGCAGCTGGCCGTCGCTGGCGAATTGATCGCGGCGCATCCGGGGGTGCTGCTGCACACGCATCTGGCCGAAAATGCGCGCGAAATTGCCGAAGTGGCGGCGCGGTTTCCCGAGGCGGCGGACTATCTCGATGCCTATGACAGGTTTGGACTGGTGACGGATCGGTCGGTCTTTGCGCATGGGGTGCATCTGCCGGACCGGTCTTGCGCGCGGCTGGCGGCAACCGGCGCAGGCATCGCGGTGTGCCCGAGTTCGAACTTCTTTCTGGGTTCGGGCATGTTCGATTTCGGCCAAGCCGAGCAGCACGGGGTGCGGCTGGGGCTGGGATCGGATATCGGTGCGGGGACTTCGCTCTCCCTGCTGCATAATGCAGGTCTCGCCTATCAGGCGGGGTTGCCGGGTGGCCAGGTGCTCGATCCCTTCCGTGCGCTGTGGCTGGCGACGGGAGGATCTGCGCGGCTGCTGCATATCGAGGGCGAGGTGGGCATGCTGGCCGAGGGGCAGGAAGCGGATTTCGTGGTGCTCGATGATGCCGCGACACCGGTCATGGCGCTGCGGACGGCGGGAGCCTCGCTGGCGGAGCGGCTGTTTGCGCTGCAGGTGCTCGGCGATGACCGGGCCGTGCGGCGGACCTATGTGTTGGGGCGGTGCGTTTGGGACAGGGATGCCGATCATGGATGGGCTTGAGGACTTTATCCGGCGGCTGCCCAAGGCCGAATTGCACCTGCATATCGAGGGTAGCCTTGAGCCGGAGCTGATGTTTGCTTTGGCCGAGCGCAACGGGATCGCCATCCCCTATGCCAGCGTTGAGGAGGTCAGGGCAGCTTATGCCTTTTCCAATCTGCAGGACTTTCTCGACATCTACTATGCAGGCGCGGGGGTGCTGCAGACCGAGACCGATTTCCGCGATCTGGCCAAGGCCTATTTCGAGCGAGCGGCGGCGGACGGTGTGGTCCATGCCGAGATCATGTTCGATCCGCAGACGCATACCGACCGCGGCATCGCGTTCGGCACGGTCATCGAGGGGTTGCTGGCGGCCATGGCCGATGCGGAGGCGCGGCTGGGGATCACGTCGCGGTTGATCATGAGCTTTCTGCGCCACTTGCCGGAAGAGGCGGCGTTCGAGACGCTGGCCATGGCCGAGCCGTGGCTGGACCGGATTGCGGCGGTAGGTCTCGATTCGAGCGAGGTGGGGCACCCGCCGAGCAAGTTCGCGCGGGTGTTCGCGGCAGCGCGGGCCAAGGGCTTGAAGCTGACGGCGCATGCGGGGGAGGAAGGGCCGCCGGACTACATCCACGAGGCGCTTGATCTGCTTGGTGTTGATCGGATTGACCACGGCAACCGGGCGCTCGAGGATGCCGCGCTGGTAGGGCGGCTGGCACGCGAGGCCATGACGCTGACGGTGTGCCCGCTATCCAATCTCAAGCTCTGTGTGGTGGACGATCTGGCGGACCATCCGATCGACCGGATGATGGCGGCGGGGTTGAAGGCGACGGTCAATTCGGACGATCCCGCCTACTTCGGCGGTTATGTCGTGGACAATTACCGTGCGGTGGCCGAGGCGCGCGGGCTCTCGCGGGGTGATCTGGTGATCCTCGCGAAGAACAGCTTCACCGGTTCGTTCCTGCCGCCGGATGCTGTGGCGCGGCACATTGCTGCGATCGATGTTGTTGCACTCGGCTAGAACTCCCCTTGCGCCGGTGCGGGGGAGCAGGCCAAAGTCGGTGCGCAGCTTCAGACCTTGGGAATTCTCCATGCTTCGCCAGATGCTTGCCCTGCTTCTGCTTTCGACCTCCGCGGCTGCGGCGGCCCAGATCGCGCCGCTGCCTGCCGCCACCGCGCAGCCTGCGCGGCTGTTCGGCGGGGCGGACCTGTTCGGCCTTGAAATGGCTGACAGTCCGCAGATCAGCCCGGACGGCACCCGCGTGGCCTATGTTCGCAAGTCGGGCGATGTGATGACCGACAAGATGCGCTCCGCCATCTGGCTGGTCGACGTCAAGACCGGCGAGCAGGTGCCGCTGGCGGGCTCCGGCTCCCAGGTTTCGCCGGTCTGGTCGCCCGATGGCAAGCGGCTTGCCTATGTCGGTGCGGAAGAGGGAGGCGCGCCGCAGCTCCATGTGCGCTGGATGGAAAGCGGCGTTTCGGCGCGGATCACGGGCCTGCCGGCTTCTCCGTCGAGCCTCGCATGGTCGCCGGATGGCCGGCAGATTGCCTATGTGATGCATGTACCGGGCGAGCCGGCAAAGTTCGGCGAAGCGCCAGCCAAGCCCGAGGGCGCGAAATGGGCCGACCCGCTCGAGGTGATCGACCGGGTGACCTATCGTGCCGATGGCGGCGGATATGTGAAGCCCGGGTTCGATCAGGTGTTCGTCGTGGCGGCCGATGGCGGGGCACCGCGACAAGTGACCTACGACAAGTTCGACGTCTCGGGGCCGCTCTCGTTTGCGCCGGATGGCAAGACGCTGGTGCTCTCCTCCAACCGCCGCGCGGACTGGGAGCGCGAGCCAAATGACAGCGAGGTCTTCGCGCTCGATCTGGCGAGCGGGTCGCTGACGCAGCTGACGAAGCGTTACGGGCCGGACCACCATCCGGCGCTCTCGCCCGATGGCAGCAAGATCGCCTTCCTCGGTTACGACGATCGGCGGCTGAGCTATCAGGAGGATGTGCTGTATGTGATGGACAGCGACGGCTCCAAGGCGCGCGCGCTGACCGCAGTGCTCGATCGCAGCATCGAGGACGTGCAGTGGGCAGCGGACGGGCGCTCGCTATATGTTTCCTACGACGACAAGGCCGTGCGCAAGGTCGCGCGGGTGGACCTTGCCGGCACGCTGACGGTGCTCGCCGAGGGCCTCGCTGGCGGCGGGCTCGACCGGCCCTATACGGGCGGCAGTTTCAGCGTTTCGAAGGGCGGCGTGCTGGCGTGGACCGGCGATGCCAGCGGCGGCCAGCGCCCTGCGGATCTGTTTGTCGGCAAGCGGCAGGTGACGCGGCTCAATGAGACGCTGCTGTCCGGCAAGACGCTGGGCCGTGTCGAGTCACTGGACGTGACGGCGGGCGACGGGCGCAAGATTGGCGCGTGGCTGGTGCTGCCGCCGGGCTACCAGCCGGGCAAGCGCGTGCCGCTCGTGCTCGAAATCCACGGAGGACCGCACTCGGCCTATGGCCCGGTCTTCTCGACCGACGACCAGCTCTATGCCGCGCACGGCTATGCGGTGCTTTATACCAATCCGCGCGGTAGCACATCCTATGGCAACGCGTTCGCCAACACGATCGACAAGAACTATCCGAGCGACGACTACGGCGACCTGATGAGCGCGGTCGACGCCGCCATCGCCAAGGGCGTGGCCGATCCCGACAACCTCTTCGTGACGGGCGGCTCGGGCGGCGGCGTGCTGACGAGCTGGATTGTCGGCAAGACCGACCGGTTCAAGGCTGCGGCGACGCAGAAGCCGGTGATCAACTGGATCAGCGAGGCGCTGACCATGGACGGCACGGGCTTCACATCGCGCTACTGGTTCAGAAAGCAGCCGTGGGAAGACCCGATGAGCTACTGGAACCGCTCGCCGCTCTCGCTAGTGGGCAATGTGAAGACACCGACGATGGTCGTGGTGGGGAGCGAGGATTACCGCACGCCGGTGAGCGAATCGGAGCAGTACTATGCGGCGCTGCAGATCCGGGGTGTGCCGACCGCGCTGGTCAAAGTGCCCGGCGCCAGCCACGGCGGGTTCACGGCACGGCCCTCGCAATCGGCAGCCAAGGCTTCGGCGATCCTCGCGTGGTTCGACAAGTACCGGACCGATGCGGTCAAGAAGTAGTAGCGTGCGGCTGCTCCTGCTTGCGCTTCTGCTGGCGCTGGCGGCCCCCGCGTGGGCCGCCGAGCCGAAGCGGCAGGTGATCATCGATGACGAGGGTTTTGCGATTCCCCACCTGATGCTGCTGGAGGACCCGCGCGTCGAGGTGCTGGGGATCACGACGGTTTCAGGCAATGTCTGGGCCAACCGTGCAACCGCGATGGTGCTTCGCGGCCTGGAACTGCTGGGTCGCACCGAAGTGCCGGTGGCCGAGGGCGCGACCTTTCCACTGCTCAACAGCGAGGCGCGCACCGAGCGTTGGGAAGCGCTTTACGGCAAGCTGATCTGGAAGGGCGCGTTCATGAAGCGCTGGGCCGAGCCGACAGCGCAGTCCACGCCGCCCTATCACGGGCCGTTCGATCCAGTGGACCTGATCGGGGGTAATCCGAAGCTGAAAGCGCTCAAGGAACCGGCGGCGCAGTTCCTGATCCGCATGGTGCGCGCCCATCCGCATCAGGTGACGATCATTGCCTCAGGGCCGCTCACCAATCTCGCATTGGCGCAGCGGCTTGATCCCGAGTTCGCCTCGCTGGTCAAGGAACTGGTGATCATGGGCGGCAGTCTCGCGCCGCGGCAGGTGCTGGAAGGCAAGTCTGCCTCCGACTTCGCACGCGAGTTCGTCAACACGCCGCGCCGCGAGTTCAATATCCGCTTCGATCCCGAGGCAGCGAGCATGACGGCCCACGCGCCCTGGCCCAAGGTGACGATCATCCCCGCCGATCCCTCCACCGCGACACAGCTTGCCCCCGCGCTGGTCGAGCGGCTGGCGAAGGCCGCCCGCCTGCCGGTGGCGGCGTTCCTGCGGCGGATGGAGCCGGGATTTCCGATGTGGGACGAGATCGCGGTGGCTGTGTGGCTCGATCCTTCGATTGTCACGAAGTCCGAGCGCTTGTGGTATGATTTCAATACGGATTTCGGGGCCGGGTATGGCGATATGCTGACCTGGCACGATGCCTACCGCCCAAGGCTCGACGAGGGGCTGGCCGATGTGGTGCTGTCGGTCGATGTGGCGCGGATGGAAGCGCTGATGGCGCAGGCGCTGGGGGAGCGTTGATCCTCATCCCGGCTTTGCGCTGACCTATCTGGCAGTGCTCGCCTCGGGTGCGATCGCGGTGCCGGTGAACCCGGCTTATACCGCGAGCGAGCTTGCGATGCTGATCGAGGATGCCGGGCCGGTGCTGCTGGTCCACGGCTCGGCACCGCTGTTGCCTTCCGTCTTTGCCGAGATCGAGGCGCGCACCGGGCACCGCATTCTGGAGCGATACGGCATGGCCGAGGCGGCGATGATCACCTCGAACCCTTATGCTCCGGAGGGCCGGATACCGGGCACGGTGGGTTATCCTCTGCCAGGGGTGGAACTGCGCGTGGTCGGCGGGGAAGGGCGGCAGGAATTGCCGCCGGGGGAGGTCGGCGAGATCGAGATCCGCGGGCCGAACTTGTGCGCCGGGTACTGGCAGCGGCCCGAAGCGACGGCCGAAGCCATCGGGCTGGACGGATTCTTCGTGACCGGTGTACCGGCTTCAAGGACAAGACGGGCCGAGTGACCATCGCGGGGCGCTCGAAGGACCTTATCATCTCGGGCGGCTTCAACATCTACCCGGCGGAGCTGGAAATGGTGCTCGCCGAAGTCGACGGTGTCAGCGACGTTGCGATCATCGGCGTGCCGCATCCCGATTTCGGCGAGGGCGTGGTGGCTGTCGTGACGGCGGCCTCGCCTGATCTCGATCCCGCCGCGATCGAGGCGGTTGCGCGCGAAAAGCTGGCGCGCTTCAAGCAGCCCAAGGCGGTCCGTATCGTGCCGGAGTTCCCGCGCAACGCCATGGGCAAAGTGCTGAAAGCCGAGCTGCGCAAGCAGTTTTCTGGGCTGTTTGTTGGGGAAAGCTAATTGGTCGGGACGAGAGGATTCGAACCTCCGACCCCCACACCCCCAGTGTGATGCGCTACCAGGCTGCGCTACGTCCCGACCGGAAGGCGGGCCTATAGGCAGGGTCAGGATGGATGGCAAGGCTTCTTGATCGCCCAATGCAGAGGGGCAATCTGTTCGGGCGAAACGCAGTGGGCGCAAAGTTGCCTAAGCCAAGGCAAACTGCTAGCGCGCCAAGCGATACTGGCCGATCGCGCCAGACCCGCCTTTAGCGAAAGTCTCTGTGTCCGCCATGACTGGTCCTGCCCTGCTTTCCCTCCTTGCCGCCGCCGCGCCGGCCGCCACGCCTGCCGAGCCGCCGGCCTATCTCCAGTTCCTGCCGCTCGTTGCGATGGCGGCGATCTTCTACTTCCTGATCCTGCGCCCGCAGATGCGCCGCCAGAAGGAGCAACAGCTCAAGATCTCGGCCCTCAAGAAGGGCGACCAGGTGGTGACCGCGGGCGGCCTCATCGCCAAGGTGATCAAGGTCGAGGACCAGACCGTCGAGCTCGAGCTTGGCCCCAACGTCCGCGTCCGCGCGGTGCGGGCGACCATCGGCGACGTGCTGCCGCCGGCAGGATCGGCACCAGCCAACGATTGATGCTGCGGCCCGCGTCCCCATATCGCGGCAGATGCGCCGATATGCGTGCGGCCTCCTTCAGGAAGACCTTCTCCGATGCTTGAATTTCCGCGCTGGAAGGTGATCTGGCTCTGGGCGATCACGCTGCTGGCCGCACTTGCCGCAGCGCCGTCGATCGCCACGGTCATGGGTTTCACGATCCCGGCGGGCATCTATGCGCCCAAGGTCAATCTGGGCCTCGACCTTGCCGGTGGCAGCCACATCCTGCTTGAGGCCGATCCCAGCCAGGTGCGCCAGCAGCGCATCGAGGGCATGGACGAATCGGTTCGGGGCAAGCTGAAGCAGGCCAATCCGGACATACGGATCAGCGACATCTCGAACCGCGACGGCGCGCTCACGTTCCTTGTCGAGGATCCCGCCAAAGTCGACGCGGTGCGCGAGGCGATCCTGCCGCTGACCAACGGGGCGGGCCTGACCGGCGCGCGCGACTGGGCGATCAGTGTCGTTGACGGCAACCGCTTTGTGCTGACGCCGACGCCCGAGGGTATCGACCAGGCAGTCGCCCAGGCTATGGAAACCGCAGTCGAAGTGGTGCGCAAGCGCATCGACGCACTCGGCACGCGCGAGCCGACGATCATACGTTCCGGCCCGAACCGCATCGTGGTGCAGGTACCAGGCCTGCAGGACCCGCAGGCACTCAAGAACCTCCTTGGCCAGACCGCCAAGCTCGAATTCAAGCTGGTCGACACGCTCGCGCTGCAGAGCGATATCCAGCGCGGTGTGGCGCCTCCGGGAAGCGAGATCGTGCCCTATGCGGCTGGCAAGGATGGCGCGCCGGTCGGCTCGATTGCGGTCAAACGCCTTGGCGGCATTCGCGGTGATCAGTTGACCAATGCGCAGGTCACCAACAACCAGCAGACCAACGAGCCGCAGGTGGCGATCACCTTCACTACAGAAGGCGGCGCGCGCTTTGCCAAGCTGACGACGCAGAACGTCAACAAGCCCTTCGCGATCATTCTCGATGGCAAGGTGCTGTCCGCGCCCAACATCAACGAGCCGATCCTGGGCGGCAGTGCAGTCATTTCCGGCAACTTTACCACCCAAGCGGCGAGCAACCTGGCCATTTCGCTGCGGTCGGGGGCGCTGCCGGTGGACCTCAAGGTTGTCGAGGAACGCACCGTCGGGCCTGACCTCGGCGCGGATTCGATCCGCAAGGGCATGATCGCGATGGCGGTCGGAACGCTCGCGCTGGTCGCCTTCATTCTTGCCGTCTATGGCCGCTTCGGCATGTATGCCTGCATTGCGCTGGTGTTGAACGTGCTGATGATCCTCGGCATCATGGCGCTGATCGGTACGACGCTGACTCTGCCGGGTATTGCCGGCTTTGTGCTGACGATCGGCGCGGCGGTCGATGCCAACGTGCTGATCAATGAGCGCATCCGCGAAGAGCGGCACCGCGGGCGCCGCGTGTTCCAGGCGGTCGAGATGGGCTACAAGGAAGCCAGCCGCGCGATCTTCGACGCCAATATCACCAACGTGATTGCGGCCATGTCGATGGCGGCGTTCGGCACCGGCCCGGTGCGCGGCTTTGCCATCGTGCTGCTCATCGGCATTGCGACCTCGGTGTTCACCGCAGTGACCATGACCCGCATGTGGGTCGCCCAGTGGCTGCGCAAGGCGCGGCCCACCGAAATCGCGCTGTAAGGGACAGGCATCATGAAGCTTCTCAAGCTCGTTCCCGACAACACGAACATCAAGTTCCTGCGCTGGCGCGGGCCGTTCTACGTCATCAGCCTTTTGCTGATGGCCGCGAGCCTCGGTCTCGTGTTTACCAAGGGCCTCAATCTGGGCGTGGATTTCATCGGCGGCCAGATGATCCGGGTGACCTTCACCCAGAGCGCCGAAGCGCCGGTCGCTCCGCTGCGGGGCGAGATCGAGGCGCTTGGCTATGGCGAGCCGATCATCCAGCGCTATGGCAAGCCCAACGAGATTTCGATCCGCATGAAGCTGCCGGAAGGCGCGGATCATGACAGCGGCTTGTCCGACAAGATGGCGCGCACGATCACGGCGGATATCAAGGCCAAACATGCCGATGCGCGTGTCGACGGCGTGGATTCGGTTTCGGGCAAGGTCTCGGGCGAACTGTGGCACAGCGCTGTGCTTTCGCTCGGCCTCGCGGCGCTGGCGGTGGCGGCCTATATCTGGCTGCGGTTCGAATGGCAGTTCGGCGTGGGCGCGCTGTTCAGCCTCGTCCACGACGTGACGCTGACGCTCGGTCTGTTCGCGGTGACGCAGCTCGAGTTCGACCTGACCATCGTGGCGGCGTTGCTGACCCTGATCGGCTACTCGCTCAACGATACGATCGTGGTTTACGATCGTATACGCGAGAACTTGAAGAAGTATCGCAAGATGCCGATGCCCGAGCTGCTCGACCTTTCAGTAAACGAGACGCTGCACCGCACGCTCGCAACTTCGCTTTCGATGCTGATCACGCTGATGGCGCTGCTGCTGCTTGGCCCGGGTGTGATCTTCGGCTTTACCGCAGCAATCACGCTGGGCATTTTCGTCGGCACCTACAGCTCGATCTACATGGCCGCGCCCATCCTGATCTGGCTCAAGGTGACCTCGAAGAGCTTCGTGCCGACCGAGAACGCGCTGGATAAGCAGGAGCGGCTGGCTCGCGAAGGGGTCTGAGAAGGCACCTTTGAGAACGGGCCCACCCCTAGCCCCTCCCGCAAGCGGGAGGGGCTAGGGGTGGGCGGCTTTTTCGTAGATTTGGGCAAGCGCCTCTGCATTCGCATCCCAGCTGAAACGGGCAGCGCTGGAGGCGACGTCTGCTTGTGCCGGCGGGGCGGCCAGTATCTCGGCAATTGCAGCGGCAATGGCAGCAGGGGTTCGTTCGGCGAGACGGCCGGCGGCGGGGCAATCGACCACTTCGGGCGCGCCGCCCACGGGCGGAATGACCAGCGGGGCGCCGCAGGCGAGCGCTTCGATCCAGGCATTGGCAAGGCCTTCGCGCTCGGAAGGCAGGACCATGACATCGGCGGCGCTCAGCAGTACGGGCAGGGTCTCATGACCCACGCCGCCGAGGAAGTGCACCCGGCTGGAGACGCCGTGCGCGGCAGCCTTGGCGCGCAGCGCGGCTTCGTCCGCGCCGGTGCCAGCGAGCGCGAGCTGGATATCGCCGGGCAGGCTGGTCAGCGCCTCGATCGCCAGCGCCTGCCCCTTGATCGCGATCAGCGCACCGACACAGACGGCAAGGCGGTCTGCGGGGCGCAGGGCGAGGGCTGGCAGGCTGGCGGCGAGCTGCGCGCGCGCCTCGGCGCGGGGCATCGGCTGGAAGCGCGCGTGGTCGAGGCCGGTGTAATGCACGCTGATGCCGGCGGGCGGAGCGATACCCAGCGCCTCCATGTCGCGCGCGAGGGCGCCGGACACGGCCAGCACTGCCGATGCGCTATGGGCGGCGCGGCGCATCTGGAGCAGTGCGGCGGCGCGGTCCCCCCAGAGATGGATATCGGAACCGCGGGCCTTGATTGCATGCGGCAGACCGAGCGCGGCGGCAACGTCAGCGGCAGCAGGGCCATCGGGATAGAAGAACTGTGCATCGACCAGATCGAACGGCGCCTCGCAGTGAAGCCGGCGCGCCAGCGGCAGTACCGCGCGGGTAATCGCCCAGGGATTGAAGCGGCCGGAAAGGCCGGGGACCAGCAGGAAGCGCGGATGGTACACCGAGGCCGGCCCGCCCGTTGCCTCCGACGGGATCGCGGCGAGCGGCTTGTAACGCCCCATTGCGCTGAAGGGCGCCGGGGGAAGGCCGATCGGGTTGATCACGGTGACATCCCAATCCCCCCGCGCCGCAAGTGCTTCCATCTGACGCGCAACGAAGCGGCCGAAGCCGGGACGGGTGGCGGCGGGGTACAGCGTCGAGATCGACAGCAGGCGGCGCTTAACTGGCAAGGCGTGCAGTGTCAGAGCGAGCGGACGAGCAATTCGGCGACGCCGATCCAGGCGGGGTGATCGATAACCACCTGCCGCTGGCCGATCCCGGGGGGCAGCAGCGCGACGCGGTCGCTGTCGCGATCGATCATGCGCCCGAAGGCAAAGCGCCCGCCAGGGCGCGGAGCCAGAACATCGCGGTTGAGCGCGCGGCCAAAATCCTCCGGGTCGATCTGGCGCAGCCACACCTGATCCCCGGCGCGGTACTCGCCAGCGCTGGCCTCGACCGTCATCACGACAAGCTGGGCCGAGCCGGGGCCGACCGGGAACACCGCCGACATCGGCTTCGCCAGCGCTTCGGCGCCGCTGCCGCCAAGGCGGGCGATGATCTGCGGCTCGCTGTCGACCTCTGCCTTCACAAGCAACTGGGGATCAACTTCGAGTGCGGCAGCGATGCGGTTCATCCAGCCCAGTGAAAGCGAGCGCATGCCCGTTTCCAGCCGGCCGATCGTCTGTGCCGTCGTCGGCGGCGCACAGCGCGCGGCGACATCGGCCAAGGTGAGGCCCTTTTGACGGCGGATATCGCGGATGCGGTTGATCATGTCAGGGGCTCTCTTGGGGGCCTCCTACGGACTTTTACAGCTTTTGTGCGATGCGGCAAGTTTTGTGCTTTCCTACAGGCGGCCATCTCCGGCACACACCATGATGTTCTTGTTTTGTTTGCCAAGGAGAGTGTTATGGCTCAGTTTCTGGTGGAACGTGAACTGACCGAGGAGGGACCGCGACGGCGGGAGGGTCTGCGTCCGGGCGCGGCGCGCGGCGCGGTACGCAGCGTGAAGGTCAATCTCGCCGAATCGCCGCTGACCTGGCTGCATGCGCGTGGGCACTTGAATGACCGGCAGTTTGCCGCGGGCGAGCGGCTGCGCGCCGATTGGGAGCGCGCCGACCTTGCGCCATCGGTGACGATGCGCTGGGATCCTGTGCGCGTTGCAGGCGGTGAGCCAGGCCTCACGCCGGGTGAGCGCCAGCTGGCGGCGCGGCGGCGGTTTGATGGCGCGATCGCGGCGGCTGGCCCGGGGCTCGCGGACATCCTCTGGCGTGTGGTCTGCGCAGGCGAGGGTGTGCCGGCTGCGGAGAAGGCGCTCGCCTGGCCCGCGCGCAGCGGCAAGCTGGTGCTCGAACTGGCGCTCGACCGGGTGGCGGGATTCTATGGCTTGCGGTGAGGATTTCTCCGGCTTGACCGGCGAGGCAGGTTGCCGAGGGACGGCAGGATGTGCGACCGGCAAGGCTTCGAAGAATTCGGGAGCCTAGTTGCATGGAACGCCGTGACTTTCTGCTGGGTGCGGGTGCCGCTGCCTTGTTTGCAGGGCTGCCGATAAGGGGTTCTCCAGCGGCGGCGGCTCCGGGGGATACCGGGTTTGCGGTGCTGGCGGACCGGCTGTTTTACGACAACCTGTTGCTGAACCCCACCAATGCCACCTCGCTCGGGCTCGATACCGGTGTGCGTGAGGGGCTGCGCTACCGGCTCGATGACAACAGCGAGGCTGGCCGGGAGGCAACCCGTGCATTCGACAAGGCGGCGCTGGCCAAGGTCCGCGCGGTGGATGCGGCGAGCCTCAGCCCGGCGGCGCAGCGCCAGCGCGATGTGATCGCCTATATGTTCGAGCAGCGGCAGGCGGGCGCGGTGTTTGGCATCGAGAGCGTGCAGCAGCCTTATGCGATCACGCAGCAGCAGGGCGTCTATTTCGATACTCCGGACTTTCTGGATAGCCGCCACCCGGTCGAGACGCTGACCGATGCCGAGGCCTATCTCTCGCGGCTGCGGGCGTTTGCCTTTGCGCTGGACGAGAACACGGCGGAGCAGCGGCGGCAGGCCGCGCGCGGGATTGTCGCGCCGCGCTGGTCGCTCGATCTGGCGCTGGGGCAGATGGGCAAGCTGCGCGCACCCGCGCCCGAGGACAACCCGCTGGTGCGCTCGCTCACGCGGCGGACGGGCAGCGCGAAGTTTGCCGCGAACTGGGCGGGTGATTGGGGCGCGCGGGCAGCGAAGATCGTGAAAGACGACGTCTATCCGGCGCTTGATCGGCAGATTTCGCTGGTGAAGGCATTGCGCGCGAAGACCCCGGCGGGCGATGGCGCATGGCGGATGCGGCGGGGCGATGAAATCTATGCCGCCGCGCTGGCGCAGGCCACGACGACCATGCTGACGCCGGAGCAGGTCCACAAGATCGGGCTGGAGCAGGTGGCCGATATCAGCGCCAAGCTCGATGCGATCCTGAAGGGCGCGGGCTATACCAAGGGCACGGTGGGAGAGCGGCTGACCGTGCTGAACCATGCACCCGATCAGCTCTACCCCGATACCGATGAGGGGCGGACCGAACTCATCGCCTCACTCAATGCGGGGGTCGCAGCGATGGCGAAGAAGCTGCCGCAGGCCTTTGCGAACTTCCCGAGCGAGCCGCTGGAAGTGCGCCGCGTGCCGGTGGAGATTCAGGACGGGGCTTCGAACGGCTATTACTACAGCGCCAGCCTCGATGGATCGCGCCCGGCGATCTACTGGATCAACCTCAAGTCCGTGGGCGATTGGCCGCGCTATTCGCTGCCTGCCTTGACTTATCACGAGGGCATTCCGGGGCATCACCTGCAGGGCGGCTACACCCAGAAGGGCGGCGCTCTGCCCATGTACCTCAAGGATTATTTCCTTTCGGCGCATGGCGAGGGCTGGGCGCTCTATGCCGAGCAGATGGCGGACGAACTGGGCGGCTATACCGCGCTGGAGCGCGCCGGGTATCTGCAATCGTTCCTGTTCCGCGCGGCGCGGCTGGTGGTCGATACCGGCATCCACCACTACCGCTGGAGCCGCGAGAAGGCGACCGCCTACATGGTCGCGACGACCGGCTTCGCGCAGGCGCGCAGCCAGCGCGAGATTGAGCGCTATTGCGTGCTGATCGGGCAGGCGTGCAGCTACAAGATCGGGCACACCGCCTGGGTGGCGGCGCGCACGAAGGCGCAGGCGGCCTTGGGGGACAAGTTCAGCCTGCCGTGGTTCCACGGGATTTTGGAAGAAGGCACGATGCCGCTGTTCATGCTGGAGAAGCGGATCGAGGAGCGCACGGCGGAGCGGCTGGCGGCGGGGTGAGGGGGCTGGTTGGCAACGGGTTGGATCTAGTGGTTAGCGGATGTTGTTCCGCCGCCACACTGACTGTGCCAACACCCACAAAACCGAAGTGTAGTAGAGCGCCACCGTCCCGATAAGCGTTGCGAATGGCAATATCAGCGCCAGACCAAGGCCGGGCGGCCCGTCGCCATCGTCTTGAGCCGCATAGGATAGGACGAAAACTGCGAGCCACTCGACTGCGAACGCACACAGAAGAAAAAATGGATGGGCAATCCATCCACCAAAACGTTTGCTGGCTGTGTGCCAGAACCAAAGTGCTAAAAGAGGAGGGGCAAACAGTGCTGAGAGCCAGGCCAATGTGCCGATAATGAAGAAGCCAAGTCCTTGCATCTCGCTAGGTTCTCACAGAATGTTCATATCGGCTAGTGAGCGTTTTCAAACAATCACACGGCACTCGCTGCCTACCCCTCCACCATCTCTGCCAGTTCCAGCCAGCGCTCTTCTGCCGCGTCCTTTTCCGCCCGCGCCTTGTCGAGCGACGCGGTAAGCGCGGCGAAGCGGGCGGGGTTCTTGGTGTAGAGGTCCGGGTCAGCCAGCGAGGCTTCGTCGCTGGCGATCAGCGCTTCGAGTTCGGTGATGCGGTCTGGCAGGATCTCGTAGTCGCGCTGGTCCTTGTAGGTGAGCTTGGCCTTCTTGGGCGGCGGGGGCGGCGGCGGTGCGGCGGCGGGTTTGTCGGCGCTCTCGCGCGCCACGGGCTTGCCGGCGAGGCGCTGTTTGCGCTGCTTTTCCCAATCGGCATAGCCGCCCGCGACGACATCGACTTTGCCCGAGCCGTCCATGCCGAGCGTGATCGTGACAGTCCGGTCGAGGAAATCGCGGTCGTGGCTGACGATGAGGACGGTGCCGTCGTAGTCCGAGATCACTTCCTGCAGGAGGTCGAGCGTTTCGAGATCGAGGTCGTTGGTCGGCTCGTCGAGCACGAGGAGGTTCGAGGGGCGGGCGAATTCGCGCGCCAGCAAGAGCCGCGAGCGTTCGCCGCCCGAAAGCGTGCCGACGCGCGCTTCGACCATGCCGGGATCGAACAGGAAGTCCTTGAGGTAGCCGTGGATGTGCTTGCGCACCCCCTGCACGTCGATCCAGTCGCTGCCTTCAGCGACGACATCGCGGATGCGCTTTTCGGGTTGCATCAGGCTGCGCTGCTGGTCGATCACCACGGGGGTGAGGGTTTTCGCGAGGGTGACGGTGCCGCTGTCGGCTTCCAGTTCGCCGGTGAGGAGCTTCAGGAGCGTGGTTTTGCCCGCGCCGTTCGCGCCGACAAGACCGATGCGGTCCTTGCGGGTGATCCGCAGGCTGAAGTCCTTGACGATCACCCGCTCGCCGAAGCGCTTGGTGATCTTGTCCGCGACGATGACCGCCTTGCTCTTGGCATCGTCGCTGGCGAGGGTGAGCTTGGCCGCGCCTTGCGGGCTGAGCATCGCGGCGCGGGTGGCGCGCATTTCCCAGAGCTTCTCGAGGCGGCCCATATTGCGCTTGCGCCGCGCGGTGACGCCGCGTTCGAGCCAGTGCGCTTCGATCTTGAGCTTGGCGTCGAGCTTGTCGGCGGCGCGGGCCTCTTCGGCATAGACCGCTTCCATCCACGCTTCATAGCCGCCGAAGCCGATTTCGCGGCGGCGGAGCGAGCCGCGATCAAGCCACAAGGTCGCCTTGGTCAGGCGTTCGAGAAAGGTGCGGTCGTGGCTGATGACGACGAAGGCGCCGTTGTAGCGCTGGAGCCAGCTTTCCAACCATTCGATGGCGGCGAGATCGAGGTGGTTGGTCGGCTCGTCGAGCAGCAGCAGATCGGGCTCGCTGGCGAGCGCGCGGGCGAGGGCTGCGCGGCGGCGTTCACCGCCCGAGGCGCTGTCGGCCTTGCGCGAGAGGTCGATGCCAAGCTGCCCGGCGATGGATTCCACTTCGTGGCGCGGCGGGGCGTCCTTGCCCGAAAGCGCGAAGTCCATGAGGGTTTCATAGCCGGTGAAGAACGGGTCCTGCTCCAGCGTGACGACGCGTGTGCCCGGCTGGACCGAGCGCGTGCCCTTGTCGGCATCGACTTCGCCCGAGAGGAGCTTGAGCAGCGTGGTTTTCCCCGCGCCATTGCGACCGATGAGCGCAAGCCGATCACGCGGGCCGATCTGGATATCGAGATCCCTGAACAGCCAGCTTGTGCCCTGGTTGAGGCCGAGGCCTTCCCAGCTGAGGATCGGTGCTGCTGCCATGATGCAGCGGCGCTTAGCGGTGCTGCGCGGCAAGGTCCAGTATATGCGAAAGGCTCGGATGGCACTCACCCTCTTGATCTGTCATACTGGCAGGCTAGGGCGAGCGGTGACGCGCGCGCCGCATCGTGTTCACAAGCTATTAAAAAGGCAGGGGCTATGCCGCTTCGCATCATGCGTTGGACTTCTTCGATCTTTGCCCTTGGCCTTCTCGTCTCGCTCGCCCCGGCAGCCGATGCGCAGCAGCGCGCAGACGAACAGGGGGAGGCGCGGCGTGATCTGCGCAACGGCAACGTCCGTTCGCTCCGCGAGATCGAGGCGCGCGTGCTGCCCGCCAAGCGCGGCATGCAGTACCTCGGGCCCGAATATGATCCGACAGCCATGGCCTATCGGCTCAAGTTCATTCAGGGCGGGCGTGTCGTGTTCGTCGATGTCGATGCTCGGACCGGGCAGATACTGGGCGAATCGCACTGATTCCCCAGCCTTGCACGAAGCAGAACGCCCCGTTCCTTGACCGTTCAGGTTTGTCGCTCCATCAAGCCAGACGAAGAGTGGTCCCGCGCGGCGCGGGCGCAGCAAGGGGCAAGCGATGCGTATCCTGATCGTCGAGGATGAACCGACCCTCGGCAAGCAGCTCAAGTCCACGCTCGAGGCAAACGGCTATGCCGTCGATCTTTCGGTCGATGGCGAGGACGGCCACTTCATGGGTTCGACCGAGGATTACGATGCGGTCGTTCTCGATCTGGGCCTGCCGGAAATCGACGGGCTGACCGTGCTTGGCATGTGGCGCAAGGAGGGGCGCACGTTCCCGGTGCTGGTGCTGACCGCGCGCGACAGCTGGTCCGACAAGGTCGCCGGCCTCGACGCGGGGGCGGACGATTATCTTGCCAAGCCCTTCCAGAGCGAGGAACTGATCGCCCGATTGCGCGCGCTGATCCGCCGCGCTTCGGGCAATTCCTCGTCCGAGCTGATCGCGGGCGGGGTGCGTCTCGATACGCGTTCGGGCCGCGTCACGCTCGATGGCGAGCCGGTGAAGCTGACCGCGCAGGAGTACAAGCTGCTGTCCTACCTGCTCCACCACAAGGGTAAGGTGGTGAGCCGAACCGAGCTTATCGAACACATTTACGATCAGGATTTCGACCGTGATTCCAATACGATAGAGGTATTCGTCACGCGTATCCGCAAGAAGCTCGGGCCTGATGTGATCACCACGATCCGCGGGCTGGGCTATAGCCTTGACGACCCGGCGCAGGGCGGGCGCGGCTGAAAGCTCGCGGGGCGCACTGCGTGGAACACAGCGTGATTGCCCCCAAAGATTCCGCGGTTGCGGCGCCTGACGCACAGCCCGCAACCGCTCCGCACACGGGCTCGCTGTCACGGCGCATGCTGCTGATTGCGGTGGCGTGGATTTCGGTCCTGCTGCTTGGTGGCGGTCTCGCGCTCGACCGGACAATGACCGGGCTTGCGACGCGCAACTTCGACGATCAACTGGGCTACATGCTCACCGCCATGGTCGGTTCGGCGGAAATCGGGCCGGACGGCGAGGTGTTCTTCAATCGGGCCCTCGGCGACCAGCGCTTCCTTGAACCCAACAGCGGGCTCTACTGGCAGATCAGCGGCAAGGGGCACGAGGACTTCCCCTCACGCTCGCTGTGGGATCGCACGTTGAAACTGAGGGGCGATCACTTCGACGGCTTGCCGCATGTCTACGACAGCGAACAGTTCGGCGAGGAGCGCCTGCGCATGATCGAGCGCACGGTGATACTGCCTGGCAGCCCGATCAGCTGGCAGTTTGCGGTCGCGGCGAGCCGCAGCGAGCTCGATGCGCAGATCCGGCGCATCCGGGCGATCCTGATCTGGTCGTTCGTGGTGCTCGGGCTGGGGCTGATCGCCATGGCCGCGCTGCAGACTTACTACGGCCTCGGGCCCTTGTGCCGCGTGCGCCGGGCGATTGCCGATATGCGCGAAGGCCAGGCACGGCGGGTGGACGAGCCGCTGCCGTTGGAGGTGCAGCCGCTGGTCGAAGAAATCAACGGCCTGCTTGCGCATTCGGAGCGGCAGGCGGAAGAGGCGCGTACCCATGCCGGCAATCTTGCCCATGCGCTCAAGACCCCGTTGACCGTGGTGATGAACGCGGCGACGGCCAAGGCGGACGACCTGTCCGATACGGTGATCCGCGAGGCTGCGGTGATGCGCCGGCAGGTTGATCACCACCTCGCGCGCGCGCGCGCGGTGGGGCGCCGCGCCACTGGTCTTTCGCGCGCGAGCGTGGGGGAAAGCGCCGAGGCGGTGGAGCGCGCGGTGGTGCGTCTCTATCCCATGGTGCGGTTCGACATGGACGGCAACCGCGAGGCGAGTGTCGCGATCGAGCGGCAGGATCTCGACGAGATTCTCGGCAACCTGATCGAGAACGCTGCGAAGTATGGCGGCGGATCGGTGTTCGTGACGATCGACGCGGTGCCGGATGACCCGAAGCAGTGCGAGATCTGGATCGAGGACGACGGCATGGGCATCCCGGACGAGGCGCGGGACAAGCTCTTCGCGCGCGGCGCGCGGCTCGATACCGGCAAGCCCGGCACTGGACTGGGGCTCGCCATCGTGCGCGATGTGGCCGAACTGTATGGTGGATCGATCACGCTGGGCGAGAGCGAAGATCTCGGTGGGCTGACGGCCGTGCTGCGCCTGCCTCGGGCCGCGGGGAAATAGGCCCGCTACGCCCGCGGGTGCGCGTTGCGGTAGACATCGAGCAGCGTGGCCGCGTCGACTTTGGTGTAGATCTGCGTCGAGGACAGGCTGGCGTGGCCGAGCAGTTCCTGCAGGCTCCTGAGGTCTGCGCCGGCGCCCAGCAGATGCGTGGCGAAGCTGTGGCGCAGCGCATGGGGCGTTGCGGTGGGCGGAAGGCCGAGCACCACGCGCGCGCGGGCCACGGCGCGCTGGATCATCGCTTGCGCGAGCGGGCCGCCTTTCGCGCCGCGGAACAGGGGGGCGCTGCGTTCGAGCGGGTAGGGAACCTTGGCGGCATAGTCCTCAACCGCTGCTTTCACGATGGGGAGGATCGGTACGACGCGCTGGCGACTACCCTTGCCGGTGACGGTGAGTGCATCGCCGAGTGGCAGGACTGCGGCGGTCAGCGCGAGTGCCTCGGCAATGCGCAGGCCCGCGCCGTATAGCAACAGAAGCACCGCGCGATCGCGCGCGCCGATCCACGGTTCGCACCCTTCGCTTTCGACCAACGCCGCGAGGTTTACCGCATCGTCCGGCGTGACGGGGCGGGGGAGGCCCTTCTTGATCCGGGGGCCGCGCAGGCGGGGTGGCGGTGCGTCCGCACCGCCGGCCTGCGTCCGCGCGAAGGCGAGGAAGGCCTTGAGGGCCGAGAGCTCGCGCGCGGCGGAGACATTGCCGATGCCATCGGCGCGTCTGGCGGCGAGCTGGCTGCGCACCTCGCCAACTTCCAACCTTGCTAGCGCTGCCCAGTCATGCGCCTGGGGCAGCGCGGTGAGCAGGCGCGCAGCGGTTGCAACATAGGCGCGCACGGTGTGCGGCGAGCGCCGGCGGGCGAGCGCGAGGTGATTGCCCCAGGCTTCGAGCAGCTCGGGCGCGCTCATGCCGCCACAAGTCCGGCGGGGACGAGTTCCGCCAGGAGGCCGTCGAGCAGCGGCATCCCGGCATCGGTCACAATCAGGCTATCTGTGCGCTCGGAGAGGAGGCCCTGTGCGATATAGAACGCACGCTTGGCGGGATCGATCAGGTCGCTTTCGGCAAGGCCGAAGCGCGCGGCGAGCGCGGCGGGCGCAAGGCCTTCGGCAAGGCGCAGGCCCATGAGGAGCGCCTCGGCGGCTTGTTCGCGCGAGGCCAGTTCGCGGATTTCCGCAAGGCCGTGGTGCTGCGCGGTAACGGCTTTCAGGAAGTTTTCCGGCTTGCGGTGGCGCACCGTGGCAAAACCCCCGCGCCGACCGTGCGCGCCGGGGCCGATGCCGACGTAATCCTGATAGCGCCAGTAGACGAGGTTGTGGCGGCTTTCCTCGCCGGTGCGGGCGTGATTGCTGATCTCGTAGGCGGGTAGGCCGGCGGCGGCAGTCAGCTCGCGGGTGAGGGTGAAGAGATCGCCCGCCGCATCATCGTCCAGCGGGGTGAACTTGCCTTCCCGCACGAGGGTGGCGAAGCGGGTGCCGGGCTCGATGGTGAGCTGGTAGAGCGAGAGGTGGCCGGTGCCAAGCGCAAGCGCGCGGGTCAGCTCGGCCTCCCACAGGTCCGGCGTATGATCGGGGCGGGCGTAGATCAGATCGAAGCTGACGCGCTCGAAATGACGCTGGGCTACTTCGAGCGCGGCGAGGCCTTCTGCGGCGTTGTGAAGGCGGCCCAGGAATCCAAGCGCTGCATCGTCCAGCGCCTGCAGGCCGAGCGAGACCCTGTTGATCCCCACGTGCGCCAGCGCTGCAAAGTTTGCCGCTTCCACCGAGGACGGGTTGGCTTCCAACGTCATCTCGATACCCTCTGCGAAGCGCCAGTGGCGGCTGGCCGCCTCGATCAGCGCTGCAACCAGCGCAGGCGGCATCAGCGAAGGCGTGCCGCCGCCGAAGAAGATCGAGGTCAGCTCGCGGCCCCCCGTCAGCGCCGCCTCATGCGCCATGTCGGCCAGCAGCGCGGCCTGCCACCGAGCAAGGTCGATGCCCTCTCGGACATGGCTATTGAAATCGCAGTAGGGGCACTTGGCGAGGCAGAACGGCCAGTGGATATAAAGGGCAAAGGCCATCTGCCTTTCCAGCCTGAGTCGGGCGGGCAAAGTCAAGGAAAAGCGCATATGGCGGGCATTCGAGCGCTTGTGATCATGGCGGCAGCCACGCTGGTTCTCGCGCCGCAGCTGGCGGCTCAGGTGACTGTCAGACCCTCAGAAGCGGTGGCAGATCGTCTTATCGCCGCACAGAACGCCGAACGGGTGCGCCTGGGGTTGAAGCCACTGGTCTGGAGCGCCAGGCTTGCCGACCATGCGAAGAAATGGGCGCAAACACTCGCGGTCTCCGACATGTTCGAGCACGCCCCCATCGGCGCCGATGGCGGCGAGGGTGAAAACCTCTGGTTCGGCACCAAGGACGACTACAGCCCCGAGGAGATGATCGGTTTCTTTGTCGATGAGGGCAAGCAGTTCAAGCGCGGTCTGTTCCCCGATGTTTCGACCACTAGACGTTGGGAGGATGTCGGGCACTATACCCAACTGGTGTGGAAGGACACGCGCGAGGTAGGCTGCGCGATTGTCGGCAACCCGCGTCGCGACTTCATGGTGTGCCGCTACTGGCCGGCGGGGAACGTCACCGGACAACCGGTATTCGACTACAAGCCATCTGCACCGACGGCCGAGCAAGCCGCCAAGCCCGATGCGGTCAGTCTGTCAGCGCTGAAGAAACGAGCTTCGAAAAAGCGTCGGCGCGGTGGCTGATCTTGTGCTTTTCAGCGGGATCGAGTTCGGCAAATGTGCGCGTGTCGCCTGAGGGCACGAAGACCGGATCATAGCCGAAGCCCATCGTTCCGCGCGGCGGCCAAGTGAGCGAGCCCATGGCGCGGCCTTCGAACACGGCCTCGCGGCCATCGGGCCAGGCGAGGGCGAGGACGCAGGCGAACCAGCAATCACGGGGGGCCTCGGGGCCGAGTTCGGCGAGTTTGCCCTCCACCTTGCCCATCGCCATATACCAATCGCGGCCCGGCCCGCCTTCGAAGGCTGCGGCTTCGGCCCAGTCGGCGGTATAGACGCCGGGCGCACCGCCGAGCGCGACGACGCAGAGGCCGGAGTCATCTGCAAGCGCGGGGAGGCCCGATGCGCTGGCCGAGGCGTGGGCCTTGATCAGCGCGTTTTCGGCGAAGGTCGTGCCGGTTTCGGCGGGTTCGGGCAGGCCGATTTCGCCTGCGGAGAGGCACTCCATGCCGTAGGGCGCCAGCAGTGCCCGGATTTCGCGCAGCTTGCCCGCGTTGTGGGTGGCGATGACGAGTTGGCCGGGCGCGAGGAGGCGGGTCATGGCCTTACCCCGGCACTTCGTCATTCCCGCTCGGGCGGGAATCCAGAACCTCAGACGCGGCGCTTGCCGTTCTGGATCCCCGCTTTCGCGGGGCTGACGAAGGTATTTGGAGAGACCTCATTGGCCGACGGCGCGGGCCTGCGCAGCGAAGATTTCGGTGCAGCCGATGCGGGCGAGGCGCAGGAGGCGCAAGAGGCCTTCCTCGTCATAAGTCGCGCCTTCGGCGGTGGCCTGGACTTCGGCGATATGGCCGCCCTCGATCAGCACGAAATTGGCATCGGCATCGGCCGAGCTGTCCTCGATGTAGTCAAGATCAAGGACGGGCGCGCCGTTGTGGATGCCGCACGAGATCGCGGCGACCTTGCGGGTCAGCGGGTCTTCCTTGATCGCGCCGCTGTCCATCAGTCCCTGCACCGCAAGCCGCAGCGCGATCCATGCGCCGGAGATCGAGGCGGTGCGGGTGCCGCCATCGGCCTGGATCACGTCGCAGTCGAGCGTGATCTGGCGTTCGCCAAGCTTCTTCATATCTGTGACAGCACGCAAAGAACGGCCGATAAGGCGCTGAATTTCCTGCGTGCGGCCCGATTGCTTGCCCTTGGCCGCCTCGCGGCTGCCGCGCGTGTGGGTGGCGCGGGGGAGCATCGAGTATTCCGCCGTGACCCAGCCCTCACCCTTGCCGCGCATAAAGGGCGGCACGCGTTCCTCGACCGAGGCGGTGACGAGCACCTTGGTATCGCCGAAGCCGATCAGCACCGAGCCTTCGGCGTGCTTGGTGAAGCCGGTCTCGACCGTGATGGCGCGCATTTCATCTGCGGCGCGGCCTGAAGGACGCATGGGAATTCCTTTGTCTGATGTCTGCGCTGCCTTTAGCCAGCGCGGAGCGGAATGAAAGGCCCCCCGGCACGAAAAGGCTGTGCCCGGTTTGATGCCGCTGCTTTGACGGACCGACAAAAGGCCCTAGATAAACTCCATGGCAGGACCCGGACTTTCAGAACTCTCGGTGCGAGCCCGTGAAATCTTCCGGCTTGTGGTCGAAGGCTACATCGCCAGTGGGCTTCCGGTTGGCTCCCGCACGATTGCAGGGAGCGGGGCGGTGGGGCTTTCGTCGGCTTCGATCCGTTCGGTGCTGCAGGAATTGCAGGATGCCGGGCTGCTGGCCGCGCCGCACACCAGTGCTGGGCGGATGCCGACCGAGGTGGGCCTGAGGCTCTTCGTTGATGGCATCATGCAGGCGGCGGAACCTTCGGCGGCGGAGCGTGCCCAGATCGAGCGGGGTCTGGCCGAGGGCGGGAGCATCGAGGCAGCGCTGGCGGCGGCAAGTTTGGCGCTCTCCGATCTTTCAGCGGCGGCCGGTGTGGTCATGGTGCCGCGCCGGGAAATGCGCCTTTCGCAGATTTCCTTCGTCCCGCTGGGCCCTGTGCGCGCGCTGGTGGTGCTGGTGGGGGATGACGGCAGCGTCGAGAACCGGGTTATCGATCTGCCGGTGGCGGCCAGCGCCTCGACGCTGGAGCAGGCGGGCAATTACCTGACCGCGCGCATGGCCGGGCGCACACTGGCTGATGCCTTGCAGGCGATCCGCGCTGAAATCGCGAGCGGGCGTTCGGCGCTCGATACGGCGAGCGCTGCGCTGGTCGAGCGGGGGTTGGCGGTATGGAGCCGCGATGCGGCGCAGCGGCCGGTGCTGGTGGTGCGCGGTCAGGCCAACTTGCTCGATGAAGCCGCGCTGGGCGATATCGAACGGGTGCGACAATTGCTCGACGAACTTGAGAGCGCCGAGGCCATTGCCGGCGTGCTCGATGCCGCGCGCGAGGCGGATAGCGCCCGTATTTTCATCGGGAGCGAAAACCGGCTGTTCTCGCTTTCGGGCTCATCTGTGATCGCCGCGCCCTGGCGCGATGTGGAGGGCCGCGTGGTGGGAGTTGTCGGGGTTATCGGGCCGACGCGGTTGAATTATGCGCGGGTTGTCCCCATGGTTGATTTTACGGCTCAATCGTTGAGCAGGATCATCACGCAGGACGGATTTACGCGAAAATGACTGATAACGACACGCGCCCGCAGGACCCGGACATGGCTGCCGAACTGGAGGGTGTCCCTTCCGAGCTGACCGAAGGCGGCGATGCGCTGGGCGAACTCGTGGAGGCGCTGAAGGGCGATCTCGAGGCGGCAAAGCAGGAAGTGCTCTATGCCAAGGCCGAGACGCAGAACGTGCGCCGCCGGATGGAGAAGGAAGTGGCCGACACGCGCGCCTATGCGGCGACGGCCTTTGCACGCGACATCCTTTCGGTGGCCGATAACCTTTCGCGCGCGCTGGAAACGATCCCGGCTGAGCTGCGCGACGACGACAAGATGAGGAACCTTGTCGCAGGGCTGGAAGCGACGGGTCGCGAGATCGAGAAGGTCTTTGCCAGCCACGGCATCAGCCGGATTGCCGCCAAGGGCCTGCCGCTCGACCCGCACCAGCACCAGGCGATGCTGGAAATCCCCTCCAATGATGTGGAGCCGGGCACCGTGCTGCAGGAACTGCAGGCCGGTTACATGATCAAGGACCGTCTGCTGCGCGCGGCTATGGTGGCCGTGGCGAAGAAGCCGGATTGAGACTTCTGAACCCTTTTTCGTCATTGCGAGCTTAGCGAAGCAATCCAGCGCGTGACGCGAAGCGCGCTGGATTGCTTGGTCGCTGCACACCTCGTAGTCATGAAGTCGTTGGCAGTGTGCGGCGGTCAGTCCAGCAGGGCCAGCACCTCCTCCGTATCGTAAAGGTCCGCAAACACGAACGCCATGCTGTGCAGAGTTGCGGCGTGTTCCGCATCCGTCAGCGCGGCATTCGCGTCCGCCACAAACAGCACGCGGTAGTTGAACTGCATCGCATCGCGCGCGGTGCTTTCGCAGCAGCAGTTGGTGAGTGTGCCGGTGATCAGCACGGTGTCGATGCCGCGCGCTTTCAGCACGGCATCAAGGTCGCTGGTGCCGGGGGTGAAGCCGCTGAAGCGGTGCTTGTCGACCACGGCGTCACCGGGCTCAACGTCGAGCGTCGGCCAGAAATCGTGGTAGTGCGCGCCCGGCGTAAAGGCGGCGCGGTGCGCGGCAGCGCCGGTGCCTAGGCGGCGGACGAAGACCGACCAGCTTGCCGCATCAGGCGTGGTGAAGCGCAGGAATACGTTGAGTCCGCCGCCAGCGCGGACCGCGGCGCTGATGCGGTTGATATTGCCGACGACTTCGCGCGCCATCGGCACTTCGACCGGCGAGCCCTCTTCCATGAAGCCGTTCTGCATGTCGACGCAGATGTGCGCGAGGCGGCTGGGATCGATATCATCGAACACGTTGCGCACACCCCCGCGCGCGGCGGCAACGGCATCGAGGATGGCGCGGGTATCGACGGAATGGGGCATGGCTCTGTTCCTGTTCTTGCGATGTAAAACTGCCACGGCGGAGCGCATGGAGGCCAGCCTTGCCTCGATGCACTTTCGCGTGGCGGAACCGCGCTCAGCGCGCGCGGCTTCCCGTCAGCGCATCATTTGATCTTGTTGGTGATGTTGGTGATGATCTGGGGCACCAGCCGCTCGGCAAATCCGGCAACGAACGACCAGAAGATGAGCTTGGCGAGGTCGGGCCCCGTGCTGGGGTAGGTTTCCCGCAAAACCTTCACGACGAATTTGGAGTCCGGGCCGGAGGCCAGCGGCTGCGGAAAATAGAACTTGGGAAAGATATCGCTGTTGAGCAGGCCTGACAGGAAGATGCAGTACAGCACCAGCGAGAACACCGCGCCGAAGATCGGTACCAGCAGGATCTGGAACCACGAACCACAGAGCAGCTCGAGCTCATTGTCGGCGATGTTCTTGACGCGCTGCTGAATGCTCACAAATCCGCCGATAATGCCGCAGATGAACACCAGCCAGCTGATCATCAGCCGCTCGTTCAACAGCAGGGCGAAACCGAAAAGTGCGACGAAAAACGCCAGCGCGATCGCCGTGAGGATGATCAGGCGGCGCGTCAGCAGATGAAGGCGCTCCATCCTGCTCATCGAGAGAACCTGCCCAACACCATGCCGGTAACTCCCACTACACCAAGGGTCAAAGCATAGAGCAGTTCACGCATAAACGAAAGCGCAGCTGATCGGGTGATCGGCTGCGCTTTTTGGCTCCAGTACTGCGAAGCGACGCAAACCGCTTACATGTGGTCCATCATGCCTTCCATCCCGCCGACTTCTTCGACCTTGGCGAAGGTGCTGACCTTGTCGCCGTTGGCGAGCGTGAAGGTGACTTCGACATCCTTGCCGGCCTTTACCGTGCTGGCGAGATTGAACAGCATGACATGATAGCTTCCGGCCTTGAACTCGGCAGGCTTGTCCTCGCTGAAGGGGACTGCGGTAACCGGCGCCATCGACGAGACGCCGTTTTCGGTCTTGGTCTCATGCATTTCCGCGCGGCCAGCGCCATCGACATGGATCGCGACGAGCGTGTTGTCCTTGCCGGCCGTCTGCTGGATCGTGAAATAGAGCACGCCGGGATTGCCGGGCACGGCCGGGAGCTTGATCACCGGTTCGATCACACTGACGTTGGGTGCGTTGTCGGGCGCGGCGGGATCGGGTGCTGCGCCCGGGACGGTGCTGGCCGATGCCGACGCCGACGGGGCGGCCTCGGGTGTATTGCCGCTGCAGGCTGCGAGTGCGAACAGGCCCGCGCTGGCAGCAAGGACAATGCCAAAGCCGAATGCATTGGAACGGATAGGGGGCATCGAGCTCTCTCCAGTCTTGAAACGAGACGTAATATAGGCGCGGAGCTGGGCCTTGTCCCGGGACGAAGGCGACCTATATCGCCCATTGACGGAGCTGCATAGTCGAAGGCTCGCCCGCCAAACGGGGGGCCGCACCCGCAGCGTCCAAAAGGGCAAGGAAACAGGAAAACATGGCTAAAGTTATCGGTATCGATCTTGGCACGACCAACAGCTGCGTTGCGGTGATGGACGGCGGCACTTCAAAGGTCATCGAGAATTCCGAAGGCGCGCGCACCACGCCCTCGATCGTCGCTTTCACCAAGGATGGCGAGCGCCTGATCGGGCAGCCGGCCAAGCGCCAGGCCGTGACCAACCCTGACAATACGATCTTTGCGGTGAAGCGCCTGATCGGCCGCCGTTTCGAAGACCCCATGACCCAGAAGGACATGGCGTTGGTTCCCTATGGCATTGTCAAGGGCAAGAACGGCGACGCCTGGGTCAAGGCGGGCGGGGAAGACTACAGCCCTTCGCAGATTTCCGCCTTCATCCTGCAGAAGATGAAGGAAACCGCCGAGAGCTATCTTGGCGAAACCGTGACGCAGGCAGTGATCACCGTACCGGCCTACTTCAACGACGCACAGCGCCAGGCGACCAAGGATGCAGGGCAGATCGCGGGTCTTGAAGTGCTGCGCATCATCAACGAGCCGACCGCGGCCGCGCTCGCCTATGGCCTCGACAAGCAGGACGGCAAGACCATCGCCGTCTACGACCTTGGCGGCGGCACGTTCGACATTTCGGTGCTGGAAATCGGCGACGGCGTATTCGAGGTGAAGTCCACCAACGGCGATACGTTCCTGGGCGGTGAAGACTTCGACAACGTGCTGGTCGAGTACCTTGCGGACAAGTTCAAGTCGAAGGAGAACATGGATCTCCGCACCGACAAGCTCGCACTCCAGCGCCTCAAGGAAGCCGCCGAAAAGGCCAAGATCGAGCTTTCGAGCGCGCAAACGACCGAGATCAACCTGCCCTTCATCACCGCGCGCATGGAAGGTGGTAGCACCACCCCGCTGCATCTGGTGGAGACGGTGACGCGTTCGGACCTTGAAAAGCTTGTCGCCAAGCTGATCGAGCGCACACTCGAGCCCTGCCGCAAGGCGCTGGCCGATGCGGGCGTGACCGCCAAGGACATTGACGATGTCGTGCTCGTAGGCGGCATGACCCGCATGCCGCGCGTGCGCGAGATCGTGAAAGAGTTCTTTGGCAAGGAACCACACACCGGCGTGAACCCTGACGAAGTCGTTGCCATGGGCGCGGCGATCCAGGCCGGCGTGCTGCAGGGTGACGTCAAGGACGTGCTGCTGCTCGACGTGACCCCGCTTTCGCTGGGCATCGAGACGCTGGGCGGCATCATGACCAAGATGATCGACCGCAACACCACGATCCCGACCAAGAAGAGCCAGGTCTACTCGACCGCCGAGGACAACCAGCAGGCGGTGACGATCCGCGTGTTCCAGGGCGAGCGCGAGATGGCGCAGGACAACAAGCTGCTCGGCCAGTTCGACCTCGTCGGCATTCCGCCGGCGCGGCGCGGCGTGCCGCAGATCGAGGTTACCTTCGACATCGATGCCAACGGCATCGTGAACGTCTCGGCCAAGGACAAGGGCACCGGCAAGGAGCAGCAGATCCGCATCCAGGCCTCGGGCGGCCTTTCGGACAACGACATCGAGCAGATGGTCCGCGATGCCGAGAAGTTTGCCGAAGAGGACAAGAAGCGCCGCGAGGCGGCCGAGGCGCGCAACAACGCCGACAGCCTTGTCCATGCGACCGAGCGCCAGCTGGAAGAGAACGGCGACAAGATCGACGCCTCCTTGAAGGCGGAGATCGAGGCGGCGATCGCAGAAGCCAAGACGGCGATCGAGGGCGGTGACCCTGCCGACATGAACGCCAAGACCCAGGCGCTCACCGAGAAGGCGATGAAGATGGGACAGGCGATCTACGAGAAGGAGCAGGCTGCTGCTGCCGCTCCGGGCGCCGAGGCACCGAAGGACGCAGAGGACGTGGTCGACGCCGAGTTCTCGGAAGTCGACGACACCAAGTGATGTTGCGTTAAGTCGGCCCGCCGCCTGCCTTTCGGGCGCAGGCGGCGGGCCGTTGTTCTTGGATGGGGACCGCAATGTCGGCCGAGATCGATTTCTACGAGCTGCTCGAAGTGGAGCGCACTGCGGACGAGAAGGTGCTCAAGTCCGCCTATCGCAAGCTGGCGATGAAGTACCACCCGGACAAGAACCCGGGGTGCCAGGACAGCGAAGCGAAGTTCAAGCAGATCAACGAGGCCTATGCCTGCCTCTCCGATCCGCAGAAGCGGGCGGCTTATGATCGCTATGGCCATGCGGCATTTCAGCAGGGCGGCGGTGGCGGCGGACCGGGCGGCTTTGGCGGCAGCGCCGATTTCGGCGATCTGGGCGATATCTTCGAGACGATCTTCGGCGGCGCGTTTGGCGGCGGTGGGCGCCAGCAGGCCCGGCGCGGCGCCGATCTGCGCTACGACATGGAGATCACGCTCGAGGACGCGTTCCACGGCAAGTCCGCCGAGATTGCGGTCGAAGTGGCGCAGAGCTGCCAGCCTTGCGGCGGCACCGGTGCGACGCCGGGCACATCGGCGCGGCGCTGCAACTTGTGCGGCGGGCACGGCAAGGTGCGCGCGCAGCAGGGCTTCTTCATGGTCGAGCGGACCTGTCCGACCTGCCATGGCCGCGGCGAAGTGATCGAAAGCCCCTGCAAGAGCTGCCGGGGCGAGGGCCGCGTCGATGCCGCACAGAAGCTCGAAGTGCAGATTCCGGCCGGGGTCGATAATGGCACGCGCATCCGGATTGCCGGCAAGGGCGAGGCGGGGCCGTTCGGCGCGCCGCCGGGCGATCTCTACATTTTCCTCCACATCAAGCGTCACCGCATGTTCGAGCGCGAAGGGACGACGCTGCTGACGCGTTGCCCGATCAGCTTCACCAAGGCGTCGCTCGGCGGCGAGATCGAAATTCCGGGGCTCGACGGGGCGCGGCACAAGATCGAGATTCCCGCCGGCATCCAGTCGGGGAAACAGTTGCGCAAGCGCGGCGCGGGCATGCCCGTGCTGCAGAGCCGTGGCACAGGCGACCTGGTTATCGAGATTCAGGTCGAGACGCCGACCAAGCTCTCAGCGCGGCAGCGCGAATTGTTGCGCGAATTCCAGGCCACCGAAACCGGCGAGGAAACCCCGCAATCGAAGGGGTTCTTCGACCGGATCAAGGATGCGTGGAACGATCTGACGGAGTAGGGCGGGCTTAGGGCATGCGGCCTTTGCGGACTAACTGTTCGCAATGACGAGGTTGGGGCGCAGGCCCTGTCAATCGCCCGCAAACATCGCGTTCACTTCGGCGATCACGCCATCGACCATGCCGGCTTCGGCAGTGAGGCGAGGTTTTTCCTCTTCAAGGATCGCGAGGAACATATCGCGTTTGAACTGGCGGATCACGCTGGCGGGCAGCGGCGGTTCGGCGGTTGAGGCAATGAGATCGATCGTGCGCTCGGCGCCATGGAGCCGGCCCCAGAGGTAGTCGTTCTCGCGGTAGGCGCGCGCGAAGAACGCGCCGAAGTGGAAGAACTCGACACCCTTGAGGCAGGCATAAGTGCCGCCGGTGCGGATCGACATCGCGTCTTCTGGCGAGATTCGATCGACCTTGACGGGATCGAACTCGCCCATGCCTTCGCCCTGCAGCAACGGCAGCGTAGCGACGTCATAGAACGGGAAGCCGAGGTAGGCGTAGAGGAAACGGCGGCGCAACGGTTTGCTCATCGCGGCGAGCCCTTCGACGATCATTGCATCGACGACGAGGTCAATGCCCGTGAGATCCCGCCGCGCAGCGATCTCGGCGAGGATCTCGGCCGGCCGGGCCTGCGCAGCGGCAGCCACGGTGCCGAAATCCTCGCCGAGCCCGGCCGCGGTCTGCCTGGCCTGATAGAGCGCCTGCGCGCGGTACACCATGTCGCGCGCGGCCTCGCGCTCGGCGGGGCTAATCCCTTCGGCATCGTCCCAATCCTGCGTGAGACGGCGGGCGAGCAGCTTCAGGCGGCGGATGCGGAAGCCGAGATCATGCGCGCGGAAGAAAGCGATCGCTTCGGCCGTGGCGCCACCCTTGGCCTCCGCGAGGCGGTCGAAGCCGAGCGTCGCAAGGTGTGCCCAGAGTTCGGCCTCGACCGCGCCGCGCGGCGGTGCCTCGATCAGCGCTTCCTCGATCACCTGCGCGAGCGAGGTGACCACGCCGGCCAGCTTGACTTGCGCATAGCCATGGAACGCGAAGCCGGCCTGTTCGGCAGCGGCCTGCTGCGCTTTGGCCCGCCATGCGGTGAGGCGCTTCTGCGCCGGTTGGTCGAACAAGAAGGTGTAGCCGAACAGGCGTTCGACCGCGCTGTCGATCTCGCCGCGCAAGGTATCGACGATCATCCTGAGGCGTGCGCGTTCGCGCGACTGGGCTTCGAGCGCCTCGAGATTGTCGCGGATCGGCTGCTCGCGCGGGATCGAGGAAAGCGAGCCGAAGATTGCCGCGAAGAAACCGACCGAACGCTCCATGTGATCGGGCATCGAAGCGGGCACGGGGCTGGGATCGATATAGACGAAACGGCGATCGACCTCGCGCTGTGCGGGCCGGTCGCGCAGCACGGCCATTGCGGGCGCGAAGGGCCGGTTGACGAGCACTGCGCCATCGACAAGCGCAACGTCGGCAATCTGGCCGCGTTTCCAGCGGCTGGGCATCACGCGCTTGAGGAAGGCATCGCGCCCGGGCCATGCAAGCCCGCGCTCGGAGGTGAGCTGGTCCATCTCCGCCAGCACGAGCGGCGGGAACGCGCCGGGAAAGCTCGCGGTCGACCGGGCCGCGAAGACGAGCTCGGCGCGCTCGGCAATGTCTTCGCCGGCGCCCTTGGCGGCGTTGCGGCGAAAGCCGATGGCAAGCCGGTGTTCGCTTTCCTCGACCACCGGTGGGCTGTTGAGGCGCAAATCCTCGAGATGGCCGTTGAAGTCGGTCGCTGTGACCAGGAGGTCGAGCGGGTGGCCGGGTGGGAGCAGCGCCGCCGTGTTGCCGCCGGTCTCGGCCATGGCATCGAGCGCTTCGGCCAGCAGGTGCGAGAAGCCGATCCCGCTGAAGGGCGGCGCAAACCACCGCGCGCGGATGAGGTGTGAGAGTTTGAGGCGCACTTCCCGGCGCGTGCTGGCGGAGGCGATCGTCCGGCTGACGACATTGCCGGGGCGCTTCAGCAGGAACCACACCAGCGGCTGCGCCCAGAACTTGGCAAAGCGACTCCAGGGCCGCGCATCGGGATCGAGCATTACCTCGACGTCGGCCCGATCCAGCCAGAGCGTGGTGAGCGGCTCGAGGCTCTGACCGCTGGCGAGTGCCTGCGCGAGGAACACGCCGTTGATCCCGCCCGCGCTTGCGCCCGAGATGATATCGGGAAGGATGCGCAGTCTGAGATCGCGGGTGTGGACAAGCGTTTCGAGCAGGCGCCGGTATACGGCTTCCGCGCCGGTCCCGACCCCATTGCCAATAGGGCTCTCCTCGTGAAACGCCCGGCTCGCGCGCGTGGCGTACCAGATTTCCTTGGTGACGCCGTGCATGTAGACCGCAAGACTGATCCCGCCGTAGCAGACCAGCGCGAGCCGCAGTTCCTTCTCCCGCATGACCAATAATATGGCAGCGTTCGCAGCGCTACGCCAGTCCGGTCCTTGCATAAGTCTGCGCTGTAAGGCGCACCGACATTTCGGGCGGAGGCTCCGCGCCAAGTGCAGAGAAATCCGGCGCTGCAAAGGTTAACCTGCCGAAACCGGGTGTCAGATTTACCGACGCTTTACCCCTGCGAGCCTAGAACGGCGCGAGAAGGCCCGCACCGGGCCGCATAGACGGATAAATGCGGCATCATGATCCGCCTGTTCAAGCTCTATATCCCCAATGCGGTGTTCCTGCTGGCATTGCTCGATTTCGTGCTGCTGATCGCTGCGGGCGAACTCGGCTGGACCTTGCGCGCGCACCAGATCGGCATTGATGGCGGCGAAGTGGCGGACCGCTGGATACCGCTGCTGGTCTTCGCGGGGCTCGTGCAGACCGCGATGATTGCGGTCGGGGTCTACGGCTCGGATGCACTGCGTTCGATGCGCTATGCCACAGCGCGGCTGCTCGTGGCGATCAGCCTCGGGATCATCGCGCTCTCGGTCGTCTATTTCGTGTTGCCGGGGCGCACATTGTGGCGGTCCAACCTGTTCTACGCGATGTTCATCGCGATGGCGCTGCTGGTGTTCATCCGCATCCTGCTGGGCGGCCTGCTCGGCACTGCGGTTTTCCGCCGCCGCGTGCTGGTACTGGGCGCGGGCGATCGGGCGGAGCGGCTCCGCCAGCTTGGCGAGCGGCTGGAAGCGTGCTTCGTGATCGTCGGCTTCATCGGCATGAGCGACAGCGCGCCGGTGGTCAAAGAAGCGATCAACCGCAACGCGGTCCACAACCTCACGCGTTATGTCGAAAATCTCGGCGTCAGTGAAGTCGTGCTCGCGCTGGAGGAGCGCCGAAATGCGCTGCCGCTCAAGGACCTCCTGCGGATCAAGACCACGGGCGTCCACGTCAACGATTTCTCGACCTTCATGGAGCGCGAGACGGGCCGCGTCGATCTCGATACCGTCAATCCGAGCTGGCTGATCTTCTCGGACGGGTTTTCGTCGGGCCGGATGATTTCGAGCGCCTTCAAGCGGATATTCGATATCGGTGCGAGCCTTGCGCTGTTGCTGCTGACCGCCCCGCTGATCGCGCTCTTCGCGATCCTGGTGAAGCTTGACAGCCGGGGTCCGGCCTTCTTCCGCCAGACCCGCGTCGGGCTCTACGGCCAGAACTTCAGTCTCATCAAGCTGCGCTCGATGCGTATCGATGCCGAGAAGGGCGGGGCACAGTGGGCGGCCAAGGATGATCCGCGCGTGACCCGCATAGGCCGCCTGATCCGCAAGCTGCGCATCGACGAGCTGCCGCAAGCCTGGACGGTGCTCAAGGGTGAGATGAGCTTTGTCGGCCCCCGCCCGGAGCGGCCCGAATTTGTCTCCGATCTCGATGACAAGCTGCCCTTTTACGCCGAGCGCCATATGGTGAAGCCGGGCATCACCGGCTGGGCACAGATCAACTATCCCTATGGCGCCTCGATCGAGGATTCGCGCCACAAGCTCGAATACGATCTCTATTACGCCAAGAACTACAGCCCGTTCCTCGATCTCCTGATCCTCCTCCAGACGCTGCGCGTGGTGCTCTGGAACGAGGGTGCGCGCTGAGTGGCGATGGAGCGCCCTCATGCATAGTCCGCTCGGATGGACCGGCCTTGGCCAGTGGAGCTACCTCGTCGCGGCCTTCGCGGCGATGCTGCTCACGGTTTGGCTCGCTGAACGCGGGCGGCGCGGCAAGAACAGCAGCAGCCCCCTGATCGCGGCGCTGACGCTAACGACGGCCTGGACTTTGCTCAGCTCCTCGTTCGGGGGGAGTGCCGCAGTCACGCAAGTGTTCGAGTTGCTGCGCAACTTTGGCTGGTTGGCGGTGGTCTATTCGCTCTTCGCGCGGGACAACCGGCATACAAGCGTGGTCCAGGTGCGCCCTGTCCTCGCCGTGCTCGCCATGGTCGAACTGTTCCAGATCGTGCTGCTGGTGCTGGCGATCCGCTTTGCGACGATCCTGCCCGCAACCGTGATGATCTTCCAGCTTTCGGTGATGTTCCGTCTGCTGCTGACGACCGGCGCGCTGGTGCTGGTGCACAACCTCTATGTCGGCGCGATCAGCGGGCAGCGCGATGCCGTACGCTGGACCGCGCTCGCGCTGGCGCTGATGTGGGGCTACGACCTCAATTTCTATACGATTGCCTATCTCGGTCGGATGATCCCGCAGGAGATGGTGGCGCTGCGCGGCCTGGTGCAGATCGCCGCGGTGCTGCTCGTTTCGGTGGGTGCCATGCGCGGGGGATCGGCCCTCCGTTTCTCGCCCAGCAGGTCGGTTGCGTTCCAGTCGCTCTCGCTGCTGGTTATCGGCGGGTACCTCATCCTCATGGTCGCGGCGGCGCAGTCGGTCGCTTGGCTCGGCGGCAATGTCAGCCAGCTGGCGCAATTGGGCTTTGCTTTTGCGACGACGGTGGTGATCCTCGCGGTGGTGCCTTCGGGACGTCTGCGCGGCTGGCTCAACGTGATGCTCGCCAAGCATTTCTTCCAGCACCGCTATGACTATCGCGCCGAGTGGCTGCGTTTCACCCGGACGATCGGGCGCGGCGGGCCAAGCGCCTCGCCGCTCCACGCGCGCGTGGTCCAGGCGCTTGCCGACATCACCGACAGCGCCAACGGGATCATGCTGATTCCAGGCGAGGGAGGCGATCTCGTGCTCGCTGCGCGGTGGCAATGGCCGACGATCGAAGTACCTGCCGAGGCAATGCCACTCGCCACCGCGCAGTTCTTCGAGCAGCGCGGGTTCATCGTCGACCTCGATGAAGTGCGCGCCGGTACCGACCACGAGGGCGAGGCTGCGCACATGCCGCAATGGCTGGTGGAGGAACACGCGGCCTGGGCGCTGGTGCCGCTGCTGCATTTCGATCGGCTGGTAGGCCTCGTGGTGCTGGGTCGTCCGCTACTCGCGCGCAAGCTTGACTGGGAGGATTTCGACCTCCTGCGCGTGGTCGGGCAGCAACTGGCGAGCTACATCGCCGAGCACAACGGCCAGAGCGCGCTGCTCGAAGCGAGCCGGTTCGACGAATTCAACCGCCGCATCGCGTTCGTGATGCACGATATCAAGAACCTGGCGAGCCAGCTGGCGCTGCTCGCGCGCAATGCCGAGCGCCATGCCGACAACCCCGCATTCCGCAAGGACATGCTGGTGACGCTTACCAACGCGGCGGACAAGCTCAATGCGCTGCTTGCGCGGCTGTCGCGCTATGGCGCGGGCGGCGTGCAGCGGCTCGAACCCGTCGATGCGGCGGAGGTGATCGAAGCGATTGCCGCGCGCTATCGCGGGGCAGGGGGCGAATGCCCGGTCTACGCGGCGGCGGGCCAGCCGTGCCTTGTCATGGCGAGCCGCGAGACGCTCGAGCAGGTGCTCGCGCATCTTGTGCAGAACGCCATCGATGCAAGCCAGCCCGGCATGGCGGTCATTCTCCAGGCGCGGTTCGACGGCCTTGGCGGTGTGATCGAGGTTTCCGACACCGGCTGCGGGATGAGCGCGGATTTCGTGCGCAACCGTCTGTTCAAGCCGTTCGTCTCGACCAAGGCGGGGGGCTTCGGCATCGGTGTTTTCGAAGCGCGCGAGCTGGTGCGGGCGATGAACGGTCGGCTCGAAGTCGAAAGCCGCGAAGGGCTTGGCAGCCGATTCACGGTGCGTCTGCCGCTGGCTGCGAGCAGCGTTAACGAGGCAATTCCTGACGGCACGTCAGACGACAAGAAGGTGGCATGATGATTCAGGAACGGCCCCCGAGCCCGGTCAAGGCGCTCCCCAAGCTCCTCATCATCGAGGACGATCCCGGCCTGCAGGCCCAGCTCAAGTGGGCCTACGAGGACTTCGAGGTGTTCATCGCAGGCGACCGCCAGACCGCGCTGGCGCTGCTGCGCTCGGAGGAGCCGCCGGTGGTGACGCTCGACCTCGGTCTGCCGCCCGATCCGGACGGGACGAGCGAAGGCTTTGCCGTGCTCGATGCGATCATGGCTCTGAAGCCGGATACGAAGGTGATCGTCGCCAGCGGCCACGGCGCCCGGGAAAGCGCGCTGCGGGCGATCCAGCAGGGCGCCTATGATTTCTACGCCAAGCCGGTCGACATCGATGCACTGGGCCTCATCGTGCGGCGCGCGTTGCACCTTCACCGGATCGAGGCGGAAAACCGCCAGCTCGCCGAGCGGGCACCGGATGACAACAAGGTGCTCGGCCGCCTGATCACCGGCGCGCCGGAAATGGTCAAGGTTGCGCGCACGATCGAGCGCGTGGCGGGCACCAATGTCTCGGTCATGCTGCTGGGCGCGAGCGGCACCGGCAAGGAACTGCTGGCGCGCGGTCTCCACGAGGCAAGTCCGCGCCGGCAGGGCGCTTTCGTCGCGATCAACTGCGCGGCGATCCCGGAAAACCTCCTCGAAAGCGAGCTGTTCGGCCACGAGAAGGGCGCATTCACCGGCGCGGTCAAGACCACCGAAGGCAAGATCGAGCAGGCAAGCGGCGGCACACTCTTCCTCGACGAAGTGGGCGACATTCCCTTCCCGCTGCAGGTCAAGCTGCTGCGTTTCCTGCAGGAACGCACGATCGAGCGCATCGGCGGGCGGCGCTCGATCGAGGTCGACACGCGCATCGTCTGCGCGACGCATCAGAACCTTGAGGCGATGATCACCGACGGTCGCTTTCGCGAGGACTTGTTCTACCGCTTAGCCGAGATCGTCGTGCGTATACCCAGCCTTGCCGAACGGCCGGGCGATGCGGCACTTCTTGCCAAGGTCTTCCTGACGCGCTTCGCCGCCGAAATGAACCCTGCGGTCAAGGGCTTTGCACCCGATGCTCTCGCCACGATCGATGCCTGGGCCTGGCCTGGCAACGTGCG
>Ga0315905_10000671_pt1 | contig 37237 bp, 23 predicted proteins | sample LakEriMetagenome_5_FD_203522 | JGI IMG/M metagenome (GOLD analysis project Ga0315905, IMG submission 203522) | Freshwater fungal communities from buoy surface, Lake Erie, Ohio, United States - Buoy 4 MA121 | ecosystem: Environmental > Aquatic > Freshwater > Lake | place: USA: Lake Erie, Ohio... | reverse complement strand
TGTTGTTGTAGTAGCTACAGCAGCCGCAGTTAAGTTCATTGCAGTTGCAGGAGACATAGCATTCATATACTTGAAGTCTCTGCGATCTGTAACGTTATTAACTGTTCTTAAGCCAGGTGCGCTACCACTATCAAAAGATGATGGATAATTAACGGCCATTTGTGAACTCCTTAATTAAGTGTTTCATATATTTCTTCGAAGAAAACATTATTTTCAAAACATTTTTTGTTTTCATGGTTTCTTTTCTATTTTAATTTTTGTTCTTCCTTCAAAAGGACTTAACTTCTTATTTAAGAACAATATAAATATCCCCTTTTTGTACAAGAAGCCTATTATGTCTGATGCTCAAGAACCACATTTTGATCCGAATTTAGATTTTGCTTGGACTGGTAAACATTCCTTTTCAAACGAAATCAAGTTTTCTTCAAATCAAAAGTTCAATTCCAGCCAAATCTTTATTTCTAACGATAAGCCAAACTCTATTTTAGTTTCTTTACAGAATAAAATTTCATTACTTCAAGCCTCAGACCCTTCATCTTATTTACAATATGATGGTTTAGAGCTAGGTTGGAAACCATTAATACTTTCTCCGTCGATTCTTGGAGTCCTTGAAGTTAAAAATGGTGGAACAGGCTGGCAAAAAACTCCATCACAAGGTTTGGTGTTTTTTGATTCTAAATCTTTCAAAACTTTAGCATTTGAAGATAATAAAATACTTTCTTCTAAAAAAGATTCAGTTGAGTGGGTTGATTTAAAAGCATCAGTCTCAAAATTTATAAGTGAAAACCAAACAATTCTCGATTTAAAAGCCTCTTTGTCATATGTTGATATTGATGAGGGTGGCTTAAAATTTAAAATAACTTCAGAAGAAGATCCAGAAGAAAAAGAAGATTATTATCTAACATTTGATTTATTGAAATCATCAGTTTTTGAAAAGACAGATAAAACTGTATTAACTGAAAACATTATTGGTGTTCTTCCATTAGCAAAAGGTGGCTTAGGTTTCAACAATATTTCTCGTGGTGATATTGTATTTGGTTTTGCAGATAATGTTATTTCAAAAATATCTACCAAAAATCACGATGGTAAAATTTTAAAAGTTGTAAATGGCCTCCCTGAATGGCAAGAAATTGATATCAAGCAAGAGCTTAAAAATCAACTTCAAGATGTAACTTTTATTAAAGAAGAAAATAAAAAGCTTTACTTCGATGGCCCTGTTAGATATGAGATTGCCACAGTTGATTCGGACATTAAGGGCAAAGCTTCTGGACTAACAAAGATTCTTTCTGCAAATAATGGCGGAACTGGTTTAAATCTTACTGAGTTACCTTTAGGCTCTATAGTTGTCAAAAATACAGACACGGAGAAGTTTTTTACCATACAACCTGGAGAAGCTGGACAAACTCTTCAATCCAATGGTCAAAATCAAATACCTTCATATAAATATCAAGTAGAGAATATAAGTACAGACCAGTATTTAACAAGTAGGAAGATAAAAAATCATATTCAATTAAAATTAAATCTTGATGAAAAATATGAATGGCAAGCAGAACATAGTTTCAAAAAAATAAATGTAACTGAAGAAATTATTGCAAACGTCATAAAACTCGAAAATAGACCAGATAATCAACCAGTAGTCAATAGTCTTTTTAAAAGAAACAATGACCTCATATACAATAAGGATGGTATTGATTACTGTCTTAGCCAAAATATTACTCAAGAGGTAATAGAGAATCATGTTATCAAGGTATGTGATAACTCAACTTTACTTGAAAATGCACTTACACCTCATAATGTAATGTTCCCCTATACATCTGGAAAGGCACACGAAGAACAATTATGGAAATTGAAAAGGATAGATATTTATTGTCACGCTGTAGCAGAACAAGACGCAGAAATTGATTTTGTTTGTGATAGACAATCTATTCTTAATCAAGAAATTATTATTAATGCCTTTGTAAATAAATCCAGTTCTTTTAATTTTTCCAGAAACCAATTCCGTTCAGGAGATATGATTTTTGTAAAAACCAAAGAGCTATATGGAGCTGATAATTTTACAATTTGGGCCGTTATTGAAAAAATAAACTAAAAAATGGCTAACAACTTTTATATTGTTCCACCTAGATTAATTGTAGGCTCGTTACAGGGAAATAATAATGTAACTAGCCTCAATAATTTCCGTGGCGATGTAAATATAGTCACAGAATCTCCCCTTACATTATTAAGACAGTTTAATAATGTAATTCTTGGTTTTGATTCCACTGGTTTTATCACAACTGCAGGCGGAACAATAACTGGAAACTTAAATTTCAATGTTTCCGCTGCAACTACTTATGGTATTCAACTTCTTTCAAAAACAGTTGACCCTTCAGGAACACCACCACAAGGCGCTATTTACTATAATACCGCTACACAGACAATCAGAATTTACGATGGTGGTTGGACTGATTATACTGGCACTGGCTCTACTGTAAATTACGATACCTTTTACTTAAGATTAGACGGTTCAAATCAACCTGTAACTGGATATGTTGCTTTTGATGAATACATAAGAGCAGCTAATAAGTTTGGTATTCAAGCATCATTTGGTTCAAGTTATGGTGCTATTTATTACGACACTAGCGTAAATAAGTTAAGAGTATACACACCTTCTGGATGGTCATTAATAGGTTCTGGTTCTGGTGGTGGAATAACTGGGATTTATTCTGGAAGTGGTATTTCATTCATACCTGCTACTTCTCCAATAACTGATAATGGCACTATTACAGTTGATGAAAGTTACAGTTTTACTTGGACTGGCAACCAATCATTCACTCAGCCTATAAGTTTTGCTGCAAATCAAACATTTGATATTACAAAACTTTCTATAACATCTCAATCAGCTGGTGACGTTTTATATTACAATGGTACTAACTGGACAAGATTAGGCATTGGAAATACAGGAGAGGTTTTAACTGTTGCTACTGGTGCAACAAAGCCTGAATGGTCACCATCAGCTGCATCAGGCACATTAGGAACACCAACAGACACAACTTATTCTGATGGTTATTTTGATACTTGGACACCGGGTGTAACTACAGCTGCAGATGCATTTGATGATATAAATGAGCTTTTGGCTTTGTTAGCTCCATCCTCACCTAGTGGATTGAACGGTAGTACATTAAGTGCAGTTTCTGCTCCAACATTTTACACTGCAAAAGTTTCTGCTGGATTATCAGCAGCTTCTAATAACTGGTATCAAGCAGGCATCACAACTGGTAGTACTCTTACAAAATATTATGTTTCTGGTTCATACACTTTAGCAAGTTCACCAAGTTCTATATTTTTTGCTGGTAAGGCCGGAGATACTGCTTCTTTTGGAACTGTATCTCATATTTTATATAACTCTACATATACTTCTGGTACTGCAGTTTCATTTGTAGATTTAACAACAAATCCAACGCCTACATATACTTTAGGCACTATGAGGATTACTGCTTTAGGTACTACCAATACTATTTGGAATAAAGCTAATGCTCAAATATATGTATATACTCAATCAGGAGAAGGCTATGCTGGAAACACACTTGAGTGGTCTCCTTCATCTATAGGTTCAACTTCTGAAACCAACAAGTATGAAGTTTGGAAAGATACATACAGCGCTAGTAATGCTAATCCATCTTTTGCATCAGGGCCATCAAATACTGCTATAACAGAAAATTTCAAGTGGCTTTCAGGAATACCTTATTACACAACAGGAACAAACTGGCATGTAGAATTTGTTGCTGCTTCTGGTATTTTCAACAGATGTTACAATGCAACAAGGGTAGCAAATATCTCAGCTACAGGTCTTAATACCATTTCTCTTACAGGTGATGAATCTGGAACGCCTGTATATAGTGCTACATATGATAGATCAAGCTCTAATTATGTAAGTGTAACCTTAAATGCTTCAAATCAATCATCATTTAATAAATATTTGACTGTTGGATTATATAAAGTTGTTGGTTCAACTTCATCAAATACAGCAATAAATTATTATATAAATACATACGGAAATGTTTCTACTTCTACTATTGAATATTTCCAAGATGAGGCATTTAGATTGGTCAATGACACATTAGGATCAGGAACTGCATTTACATCAACTAATAATTTAGCTAATAGCAATGCCCAAGTAAGAAGTGGTACGTTGAGAGTTCCCGTGCAAGCTGAATATAACAGTCAATGGGGTGGCTCCGCTAATGATTATTCTACTGATCTAATATTCGAATATCAAAGATATTTTTCTAAATCTGGAACAACGAAATCTGGAACCTTAGCCTTTTCTGGAATAACTGCTACAGATATTTATGCATATGGTTCATCTGGTAGTGGTTCGACAGGCTTAAATTTACTAATTTATCTTGAAACAGATGATGTATGGTTTGACATGGGCATACCTGTTGGCCTTGGTGGAGATGGCTCAACAAAATCTTTAGCTATAGGAGCTAAAGATATTGCCAATACAAGTGGCAGCAATTTGGGCTGGTCTTTAGGCAGTTCATATAGCACAGCTTTGAATAATAATAGATACAGACTTTCTATTATTTTTAATAAAAATTCAACAAAAACAATAACACAAGTTACGAGTAGTTAAGAATGTCCTGGTCAAAAGAAGATATTAGCTTCAAAAAGTTAAGTAGCAAAAGAGTTACTTGGACTAGCAACCAGGTGTTCGAAGAAATTGGTGCTCGTTCTTTAGATATCCACAATTTAGATATCAAAGCTGATCCAATTCCAGACACTCCTCCTGGTGCATCTACATCTGTATTACAGTTTTATGATTACAGTTCTGGAACGGGTTTAACTCTTGTCAAAGACCTTACAGTTTCAGATAATTTAACCTATTTTGCAACAATATTCAACGCATCAGGTCAAGAATCTTTTGCTAACCAATTAGTTGGATCTGGTGCAACAGGAAGATTATTCAACTTTGTTTCTGATAAATATGATGCTTTAGGAACTGCTGCTGGTTCAGGATATGAAATCAAGCTTTATGATAAAGATGGAGTTCAGATTACTAAAACTGACTCTTCTTTATGGTATTTTGATTATCAAACCGGTATTCTTATGTTCCAAAACAGTGCTTCTGGAACAATTGCTTCAAGAGCACCATTTAGTATCACTGCATACAGATATGTTGGTGGATTTGGAATTACAGCGGGGACAGGTGGTAGTGGTTCTGGCACAGTTGGAACAGGATACACAACTGGAATTGCGTATTATACTGGCGCAAATGATATCACATCGTCATCTTCATTCACCTGGGACAGCTCTTCAGATACTCTTACTTTATTAAATAGTTCTCTCTCTTTAACTGGTAGTACAATAACAGCCGGAACTTGGGCTGGAAGTGCAATATCTACTTTATATGGCGGTACTGGTTTAACAAGCTATACCAAAGGTGATTTACTAGTTGGTCTTGGTGGAACTTTAATAACACTGCCTGTAGGCACTAATAATTATTTTTTAACAGCTGATAGTTCAACTGATTCTGGTTTAAATTGGGTCTCTGGTTTAGCAACAACTGGAATAGTATCAATAAATAATCTTGATAGCGTAGCACAAACTTTAGAAGTTGGCACTGCTGGAGTCAAGTTTGGTATTGTTTCTACAGGGTCATCTCATACATTTAATTTACCTGATGCTGGTATTGGTGTTACGGGTTTAATTACTGGGAAGGCTCAAACTATTGCTGGTGTAAAATCATTTAGCGATAATTTATTATTAGATTCAGCTTCAGAACTCAGATTTTATGATTCAACAAGTTCTAATTATATTGGTCTTGTAGCAGGCACTCCAGCTGCAGACTACACATTAACATTGCCAGATGCAGATGGTACAGCTGGGCAAGTTCTTAAAACAGATGGTTCTGGCACATTAAGCTGGGTTGATAAAAATGTTTCTGTTGGTCAAGCACCTCCGGGTTCTCCTGAACAGGGCGATCTATGGTGGAATACTTTAGATGCTAATCTATATATTTATTATATTGATGGTACTTCAGCTCAATGGGTAGAAGCAACTACTGGTGCTAACGGTGGCAATTACGGAGGAAGCGGTAGTGGTATTTCCTCTCTTAATGGAATAACATTTCCAGATCAAACATTATCCGTTTCATCTTCAGGTTCAGATTTTACGATTTCTTCCGCTGGTTCTTCTCACACGTTCAATTTACCAGACGCTAGTGCTTCCGCAAGGGGTTTAATAAGCACTTCTACACAGTCTTTAGCTGGTTTAAAAAGATTTTTAAATGGCTTAGAAATAAAATCTGGCAACTCTTTTAAATTATATAACTCAGCAGACACAGCCTATACTGCTTTTAATTCGGTAGCAACATCCTCTGTTACATACTCATTACCAGCAACAGACGGTACAGCTCTTCAAGTTATTTACACTGATGGTTCTGCAGGGTTAGGTTGGACTCATGTTGGTGATGTCTACATAGATGTTGATCCACCTGTATCTCCAAGATATGGAACTTTATGGTGGAACTCATATGAAGGCGACCTCAAAATCTATTATTTTGATGGAACAAACGCTATATGGGTAGATGCAAATAACGGCGGTACAGGTGGCGGAACAGGCGGTGGCTCTGGAATAACCTCTATCAATGGACTTACAGATTTCGTCCAGTTTTTTAACACTGGTTATTCCGGATCTGACTTTAATATTGTATCTAGTGGATCAACTCATACATTTAATTTACCACTAGCAGGTTCCGCAATCACTGGTTTGGTTTCTCCAGATTCACAAACTATTTATGGTTTAAAAAGCTTTGATGGTGGAATTTCTATCCTAAATTCCAATCAAACATATTTTTACAATTCAACAAATGATGAATATGTTGGATTTAAAGCAGCTACAGGGTTAACTTCATCCACTACATATACATTGCCTGAACTTGATGGCGTGTCAGGATATGCTTTAAAAACTGATGGTAGTGGAAATCTTTATTGGGGAGTAACAGCCTCAGGAACAGCATCCATCGGTGTTTCTAATGTATTGCCTTTACTTGGAAATAATCAAGGCGATTTGATTTGGCATACTGAGGAAGGAACTCTTAAAATTTGGTATGAAGATGCAGACACAAGTCAATGGGTAGATGCATCTAGAAACAGCTTTGGTGCTGGTACGGTTAGTGCTACAGGAATAACATCTTTAAATGGCATTACAGATGCTATTCAAACATTTTCTGTTGGTACTGCTGGTTCAACTTTTAATATATCTTCTGTAGGCTCATCACATACATTCAATTTGCCTATTGCTGGAAATGGTGTCACTGGTTTAATAAATTCAGGATCACAAACCCTATATGGTGCTAAAACTTTTGATAGTGACCTTTATGCAGTTAATAATATATATGTTAGCAAAGACAATTATATCGGTGGCGTTCCTGCTGACTTTACTGTAGGAGGAAGCACTGGAGTTATCTATTTTGGAATAGCAAAAGGCCAAAACATTAACCGTTTTGCTGGTATGAAAGTAGAGGAGATTACTAGTCCTTTAGGTGGTGGAAATCTTAATGGAGAAGTAGTTTTCTATACTGATTCAGAGACGGTAGATAACTCAACAGAAAGATTAAGAATAACTGGATTTGGAACAGTTATTACATCAGGCCCAGTAGTTATTTCTTCATCAGCAGGCTCAGCAACAACATCTAATGGAGCTTTGACCGTATATGGTGGAATAGGTGTTAGTGGTGATGTTAATGCTACATCTGTTGGGATAGCTGATTTAACAACTATTTTTTCTGGCTATCTTTTAACTTCTTCTACCACGCCAAATCAAGTTCTTCATAGTCTTGATTCTAGTCTTTACAGAACTGCAAAATATGTGATTCAAGTCATATCTGGAGTTGAAGTACATGCATTAGAAATATTGTTAACTCATGATGGTACAGATGTATTTATGACAGAATATGCTCAAGTTTTAGGATCAACTAATTTAATATTATCTACTTTTGATGCGCAAATAAGTATGAGTGGCATGGTTGAACTTTTAGTAACACCTATAAATGCTTCAACTGTATTCACTTGTTCTTGTACGGCAATGAGGGCTTAATAAATGTCTATAGCGATTAAGAGAAATTTTACAATACCTTCAGAATCTGCTATTGGTGCATCTGAATTATATTTAACCTCTAGTGTTGCTTCTACTACTATTGACACTGGTTCTTTGATAGTCGCTGGTGGTGCTGGTATTAGTGGTGTTGTTTCATTAGGTGGGCAACTTAAACTTTTCAATGGAAGCTTCTATACTGGATTTGATTCTGCAGCAACAGCAAACACTACTTATATTTGGCCTGCAACTTCACCAGCAACAGGTACATCAGTTTTAAGCTCTGATGCAGCTGGTAATCTTTCTTGGATTTTAATGTCAGCAAGTGGTTCTGGGTCAGGATTAACACTTAATGGCTTAACTGCTTCTACTCAATATTTTTCTACTTCTAATTCAGGTTCTGGTTTTACAATCAGTTCTATAGGCTCTACACATACATTTTATATTGGTTTAGCTGGTAATGCATCTACTGGCTTAATTTCTAGTGCTGCTCAAACAATATTTGGTCTTAAAACCTTCGGTTCTGGTGTTGCTGTAACTTCGGGCACAGCTTCTACTAATACTACTACTGGAGCCTTAACTGTAGCCGGTGGAGTTGGAATCACAGGTCAATTATCTGTTAACACTGTTGCTTTAGGAACCACTGCAGTTTCTATTACTCCTTCGATGATATTCACTGGTACTGCCGGTACTGTCATTACAATGAGTGTTCTTTCTGACACTACATTGGCTTGGGAGGGTAGTTCTGGCCAGTTATTTTCTATTGATAATAACTTAAGCTCTGGTGAAATTTTCTCTGTAAGTGATATTTCTGGCTTGCCTTTGATTACTGCGTCAGCTGGTCAAACAATAACTCTAAATGAGTTTGGTGGATATACACAAGTTGGGAATGGATTAGCTTCAACTTCAACTACTACTGGTGCTTTAAGAGTGATTGGTGGTATTGGAGTTACTGGAGCTGTCAATATAGCTGGTAATACAAGCATATCAAGTTCAACCTCATCTACTGGATTTTCTACTGGAGCATTAGTAGTAACAGGTGGTGTTGGAGTAGGTGGGTCTTCTCACTTCAATAATACTCTTCACATCACTTCTTCCACAGCATCTACAAATACAACCACTGGAGCCTTAATAGTTTCTGGTGGTGCAGGTATTGGTGGAACATTAAATATTGGTGGAAATATAAGAGCTGGCACTAATACTTTTTCAAAATCTGGTTTAGCACCAGGTGATATTTTACTAGATAACGGTACAGTTGATACTCCAGGCCTTCTTTTCTATTGGGGCAACAATAGGAATATTGGTATTGATACCTTTTATGGCGGTACTGGAGCTACAAGAATCAGAATTGTTAAAGAATTAAATGAGTCTGGAGGTTCTGAACTTTGGTCTATTGACAGAAATGGTATCATCACCCGTTCTGCATGGGATGTTGGAGAAGTTATTGCTTCAAGAATGTACAATTTTTCTGATTTAAATATGTCTGCAACAACAACAGTGGGTGTCAATACTTATGTAAGAATTGCTAACCTTACTTACACTCCTAAATCTTCATCATCTCATATTTGGATTGAATTTTCTTGTGTTTATGAAATAGCAGGAGCAGCAGCAGATGATTTCTATTCAAACATAACAGTAAATGGAACTGAAGTTGTTTACAATAGACAGATATGGATTAATGGTGCTGGTGGCGGTACAAGATCTGGAGCATTATTCCCAATATCAGCTAGATATACAAACTCTTCAACATCTGGCATAGCCATTACTGTTCAAGCTGCCAGAGGTTCTTCAGACGATAATGGCACTTTTGTCGGTAATAGTGTATCTGGGTTTATGAGAATTATGGAGATTGGAAGATAATGGGTACTAAATATAACCCAGCTATTGTCAGAGATGGCTTAGTATTATATTTTGACGCAGCTAACACTAGAAGTTATGCTGGCTCTGGTAATACTGTCTACAATATCGCCCTGACAAGTGCAATAGGAGCAACTTTAAGTTCAGGAGTATCATTTTCATCTAACCCTTCTACATTTGCAGCTACAACATCCAACTTCATTTTATCTGATTACACATTAGCAAGTGGAACATCATTTACAGTATGCATGTGGTTTAAAAGAGTTGGGAGTAGCTTTTGGTCTGCTATGTTTGGATGCGAAGTTTGGAATAGCGGAATAGGCTACAATGGTAGATTAGAGTCAGCAACAACAGTGCGTTTTTCCAGAGGCGGAGATGGTGTAGGAATCGTTTATTCCAATGCAGCTCTTGTTTCAGCAAATTTCAATCATTATGCATTTGTAAAAAACCCATCAGGATCAAACTCATTCATATACCTTAATGGTGTTCAAGTAGCAAGTGGTTCTATAAATGATGTTTCAATTACAAAGCCATTGGTTTTTAATGGTAGATGGCTTAATGATGGAACTAATATTTCTACTGGTGATGCGCAAGCAAGCCAATTTTCAAATATTTCCGTATATACAAAAGCATTATCAGCTCAAGAAGTATTGCAAAATTACAACGCCACAAAAAAGAGGTATGGATTATAATGGCACTTGAACATCACCCTAGAATCGTAACAAGTGATTTGGTTCTTTATTTTGATACCTTAAATTATAGAAGTTATAGTGGCTCCGGAGTAACTGTAAATGGTCTTGTAAGTGGAATTGGATTTACATTAGTTAATGGTGTAGGTTTTGGTACTACAGGAACAAGTTATTTTATTTTTGATGGAACTGATGACAATATTCGATTTAGTATTCCAAATGTTGGCACGACTGTAACTCTTGAAATGTGGTCAAAAATCAAGCTTTTTAGTGGTGGCATGATTTTTGGTTTTAACTTATATGATGTTTGGACTTCTGGTGGAGCAATGGGTTTTAACACTGCTTCTTCTGATCAATATGGATTAACTTCAACGCAAGTAACAAATTTAAGTTTATTAAATCAATGGAAGCATTACGTTTTTGAAATGAGAAGTGATGTTGCCTATACAAATAACAAAATTTATATTAATGGGCAAAATCAATCATTATCACAAATTTTATCATCTGAAAATGCCACTAATAGAAATTTTAATAGTGGTAATGGAAGAATAAGCTCTTGGCTTTTTGACAATAATTATTATATTCCAATGGATTTAGCGCAGTTTAGAGTTTATAACAGAGCTTTAACATCAGCAGAAGTCATACAAAATTATAACGCCACTAAAAAGAGGTATGGATTATAATGAGCGTAAAATCTGGACCAAGAGTAGTAACAAATGGTTTAATATACGATCTAGACGGAGCTGTTTCAAGAAGTTATTCTGGTTCTGGTCTTACTGTCTATGATGCAGAAACTAGCGCTATTGGTGGAACTTTAGTAAATGGTGTTACTTACAGTTCAAATAATATGGGCTATTTCGCTTTTGATGGCACTAACGACTATATCAATGCTGGTAATGATTCTTCTCTCCAAATTTCATCAGGAACAATTTCAGCTTGGGCAAGAGCTTCATCTCCTGGGGGGTCTTTCAGGGGAATAGTAGCTAAACAATTTGCTTATGGAATTTTTTATGCTGATAGCGTTTTTGTTGCTTATGATTGGCAAGCGTCAGCCACTAGAAGTTCAGGGATTAATATTGCTGACGGAACTTGGAAAAATTTAGTATTAACTTTTTCAGGTGGTACTGGAATTTTATATTTAAATGGTTCATCAGTCTTAAATACAACATATAACATAAGCAGTAACTCATATAACTTATTTATTGGCGCAGAAGCAAATGCAAACCAATATGCTTCATGTAATATTGCTCAAGTTTTAGTTTACAACCGAGCATTAACAGCATCAGAAATCTTACAAAATTATAATTCTACTAAAAAAAGATATGGATTGTAGTTGCATAAGCAAATAGAGGTTTCGTAATGCTTTTAGAATAAGAATTAAGCATTACTGAAGCAGTTTTTTGGATTTTAATGAGAGGAGTAGATCATGGCATTATTAGATTTTCCAACAGGACCACAACTAAACGATACGACTACACAAAATGGTAATACATGGAAGTGGAATGGTACATCTTGGGTTGCATTTAATAACTTAAGCTTATCATCACAAGTTACAGGCATTTTAGCAGTCCAATATGGCGGTACTGGATTCGGAGGCACTTACACAAAAGGTGATATTCTTTACGCTACCTCTTCAAATACATTTGCAAAATTAGCTGCTGGGTCTGGTGGATCGATTCTTGCCATTGACAGTAATAAAGACCTTTACTGGAAGATTGATGATGCAGGCTCTGGAAGTGTTGGATCTGGACAAGTTGGAGGTCTTGCTTATTACACCTCTACAACCAACATTACTTCTGGCACAGCATTTTCTTATATCAATGCTACTAGTAATGTAGTGGTAAAGGATGGCTTGCTTTCATTAATTGGTAGTACCATCAACTCAGGTACTTGGGCTGGTAATGCAGTTACCTTACCTTATGGTGGCACAAACAATACTATATCTGGAATTGGGCATTCTTACAGAGTTGCTATGTATGATGCAGCCGGTACTGCTATCACAAATATTCCAACTTCTTCTGGTATAGCAAATTCTGTATTATTCCAATCAACTTTTACCACTGCTCCTATTTGGCAAGGTCAATCTCAATTAATTGTTGGTGGTGCTACTACTGCAGCAAATATTCAAGGTGGAATTCAATACAATGTAGTTTATCAATCAAATGCCAATACAACAGGCTTTGTAGGTAACGCAGCTGGTAGTGGAGCTTCTGTATTAACACAGACTGGAAATAATATTCCTGTATATCTTGGTCAATCACAATTAATTGTTGGTGGAGCTACAACTGCAGCTAATATTCAAGGTGGGCTTGCAAGCCAGTTACATTATCAAACAGGCGCTAACACAACTGGCTTTGTTGCGAATGCTACTGGAAGTGGAGCTTCTATATTATCACAAACGGGAAGCGCAGCTCCTATTTATTTGGGTCAATCTCAACTCGTCGTTGGCGGAGCAACCACCTCGGCTAATATTCAAGGTGGGGTTGCAAGCCAAATATTATATCAATCAAGTTCTAACACCACTGCTTTTGTAAGCAATGCAACGGGTAGTGGAGCTTCTGTATTAACTCAAACTGGAAGTGCTGCCCCTGTTTATTTTGGTCAATCCCAGCTCGTGGTTGGTGGTGCTACAACCTCTGCTAACATTCAAGGTGGTGGGGCAGGCCAAATAGCATATAATACTGCTGCAAACACAACAACTTTCTTAGCACATCCTGGTGCTGGATACGCATTGACTTCAGTAGGCACTGGAACATCTGTAGCATGGCAGGCAATTTCAACATTAGCAGTCACTTCATTAAATGCTGGAAATGGAATCAATGTATCCGGATCAACTGGTGCTGTCACTGTTTCAAATATTGGTGTAACTTCTATAACAGGTACAGCTAACAGAATCACTGTAACATCTTCATTAGGCTCTTCAAATGGAGCAATAACTTTAAATCTACCTCAAGATATTACAACTACAAGTACCCCTACTTTTGCCAACATAACTATCGATGGCGGAACAAGTTCTACTCTTGTTACTGTAGGTTCACAGCCAACAAGTATGGTCAATAAGCAATATGTTGATAACTTGGCTTCTGGTCTTGATATTCACGCTTCGGTAAGAGTTGTTATTACTGCTGCGATTGGTGCTAGTTATTATCAACCAGGTTATGGAATTGGAAATACTGCTACTGGGGCATATTTAACATCTATCGGTAACTCAACCTTACTAGCTTATGATGGTGTTACTATTGGGTCAACAGGCATTTCGCAAAGGGTTTTAGTTGTTGGAGGTTTAACTGCAACAGGCAAAACTTCTATCAATGGCAGTGCTCTTGTTACACCTGCTGATTCGAATTTAGTTAATGGTATTTATTATGTAGGCTCAGTTGGCTCTGGATCCTCACAATGGTATTTGTATAGAGCAACTGACACTGATGATAACACAGAGCTCACTGGTGGTACATTTACATTTGTAGAAGAAGGCACTACGTATAAAGATTCAGCTTGGGTTTGTACTAACGATACAACTAATCTTGGCCCAATACAGTTTGGATCAACTGCAGTTACATTCACACAATTTGCTGGAGCTGCAGCATTTACTAGTGGTCAAGGTCTTACTAAAGTTGGTAATACATTTGCTACAAATGTTAATCTTTCTCCAACAGGTGCTGCATCTGGAATAGGATATTCTCAATTTAACATTGGTGGCCAATCTGTAGGTGGCGTTGCAGATACTGGTTATTATCCAACATTCTCTGTGAGGACATCCGGCACAACTGTTTCTGGTTCTGCACTTTTAACTTTGAATTCAGACGGGTTCTCGCTTGTAGGCTCAACTAATACACCCAGAACGCTTACTGTAACAGGTGGGGATATAACATTAAATGGCGGTGGTGGAAATACTTTAACACTTTCTGGAAGTATTTCATTACCTGCACCAAATCAATATGCGTTGGCGTTTGGCACATCTGCCACTGCGCTTGGATTCTTACCAGTTGGTACCGCTAGTTCAGTATTATTCCAAACTAATAATACAGCCAATCCTACTTGGGTTGGTCAGAATACCTTAGTCGTAGGTGGAGCAACTACTGCAGCAAATATACAAGGCGGTACACAAGGTGCTTTACATTATCAGTCATCAGTAAGTACAACTGGATTCATATCGTATCCTGGTGCTGGATACGCTTTAACATCAGTAGGGGCTGGTACTTCTGCAGTTTGGCAAACATTATCAACAATGACAGTTGGAAATGCCACTACATCTGGAACCGCTACATCTTCAGTAAGAAGTGGTGTTGTAGATTTAGTCAGTGTTCCAGTTGGTACATTGTATTTAACTGGTAATACTACTGCTACTGGAGCTAATAGTCAAACTTTATATACTTCAGGTACCGGAGTTACATTTGATAGCAGCTCTATTACTGCCACAACATTTAGAGGTAATGCTACTACAGCTGGCACAGCAACTTCCGCATTAAGGGCTGGATTAATTGATATAGTTTCAGTACCAGTGGGGACATTGTATTTAACTGGTAGTACAGTTAATACTGGAACCAATAGTGTTACTCAATATACTTCAGGAACTGGGGTATCATTTGATAGTAACTCAATCACTGCAACTACATTTAGAGGAAGTTTATCTGGTACAGCCACTACAGCAACTAGGGTTGGAATTACTTCTAATAATACATCTAGCGCATTACCTTTAGTTTTTGCTGACGCTCATCAGCCTTCAGCTGCTCTTGGTTCAACAGTATCTGTTACTGTAAATCCAAATACAAGTACAATTACTGCTACAAACTTCTCAGGATTAGCTTCAAGCTCATCTCAAGTTGTTACAACTGCTGACACCACAAATACTTTATATTTATTAGGAACAAGAACCAGTGGTGGAACATCAGGAACTATAGTTTATGTAGATTCAAGTGTAAGCGTTCAAGGTGTACAAGTCACAGCAGGTGTTTGGGCTGGAACTGCTGTCTCACTTGCAAGAGGAGGCACTAGCAATACAATTGCTGGTAATGGGCATTCTTCAAAAGTTGCTGTATATGATTCAGCTGGAACTTCTATCACTTCATATTCAATCACTCAAGGAAATATAATCTTTGGTGCAACTGGTGGTACATTCGCTGGATTAGCATCTACATTATTACCTGTATCTGCTATATCTGATGCTCCTCCTGCTCAACCAGGTGGCGCTATTGGTGCAACTCAGCCTGGTCAGTTGTGGTGGGATAGCCAATATGGTGTTCTTAAGATTTTCTATAATGATGGAAACACATCGCAATGGGTTGACGCAACTCCAGTATTAGGATCATCAGGTGGTGGTTCATCAGTAAAGCGCTCTTATGTAATGACATTTGGAGCTGGTTTTACACCTTCAACTGGTGCAGATACTGTTCAAATTCAAGTTCCATATGCTCCTGATAATACTGCTAAGTATTATTATATCAAGAGATTGGATTACAGAAATGAAACTGTATCTACAGGTGCTGGTGTATCATTCTTTATTGATAGACACACAACTGGTAACGCTTCATTCAGCTCTGCAAACAGAATACATAGTGGATCTGGACTTTCATTTGTTGCTTCTGCTGGTATTTATATTACTTCTTACACATTGTCGGGAACAGGCGCAAGCTTCGTATCTTCATCTGGTGTAGCTGGATCAGTAATATCGGGAGATTATTTAAGATTAAACTTTGCAGCAGTCAACTCCGCAGCAACTTTATCAGTCTCTGTAGTTTTAGAAGAACAATAAAAAGAAACAAAAAAACCTCCCAGAAATGGGAGGTTTTTTTATGATTGAAATTTTTAAACTGTTCTTAATTCAGCTTTAGAAGTAAAAACACCTTGTCTTCTAACAGCTCCACCAGTATAGTCAACTGTTATAGTAACTTGGTCTATCTTTACATTAGCTCCTGTTTCTGAATTATCAAAAGTAAGTGAAGGAGAAATCATTATACCAAATGTAGAAGCATTTACTTCTGCTGCTGTTAAAGTTGTTCCCCAAAGATCAGCAGCACCTCCAAAATCAACTGTTGTGTTATTATCTGAGCTTTGCCATGCTGCTCCAGTGCTTTTATTATTTCCCACTAGAGTTGATCCGTCTTTGGTTAAATAGATAGCGCTATCATTAATAGTTAGAGTAAAGTCACCAAAAGTTACACTATTATATCTTTCAATCTTGACTGTAATACCATTAATTGTTGCGCCTGCAGGGACGGCAGAACTCAAGCCGGTTACAACAAAATAATTAACAGTTTGAGAAGTTAAAGATGTCGGTGCAGCTTGCGGATTACCTGATCCATCTGAATAACTTAAACTTGCGTATGAGTTGTTTGATGTTTGTGCATTTGTTCTATCAATCCACCTATATGCATTTCCACCATTTGTATATTCTCCAGCTCTTGATAATGTATTAAAATTAGTTAAGTTTGATGTTTGCGTTGCCATTAAAATCCTCTTGTAAACAATCTCTAGGTTAATTGTACAAGGTAACTAGAATAAGTACCTATATTCCTTAAAAATATCAAGGTGAATATTTATGCCACTTGACTTTCCAAATCCAGCAGACTCTACAACTTACACAGACCCTACATCAGGTAATACATATACTTTTGCTAATGGTTCTTGGTCATTGCTTAGTGTTTTATCTGCTGTAAGGGGCGGAACTGGTTTTGCCTCTTATAATCGTGGAGATATTTTATTTGGTAATGTTTCAGGAACTTTATCTAAATTAACAGCTGGGACTTCTGGTTATGTTCTTTCAACAAATGGAAGTGGAGCTGACCCTACATGGATACCAGCATCATCAGGTAGTGGTGGAACTATTGCGTCTTCAGTTGACGGTGCGATTGCAATCTATTCTGGTGCTGGAACTTCATTAAAGGGCCGGTCGGGTTTTACTGTTAATGATTCTACCGGAACTGTTGCAATCGATATGAATGATTCCTCTTATGCTTTTCATATAAGAGGAAGTGGGAATGTAAGTAAATATAGGTTTGATACTGATAACTCAATTTTACATTTAAGTGCAGGAACTGGAAAGAGTTCAGAATTGAGATTATATTCAGGGGATTATACTTATTACACTGGATTCAAACCTAACGCAACAGCTGACAAAACATATATATTACCTTCAACAACACCAGCATCAGGCACGTCTGTTTTGCAATCTGATTCTTCTGGTGTGATGTCTTGGGTTGCAATGTCTTCTGGTGGTGGAGCTGGTACTGTTGCTACTCCTGCAAGTTTGGGAAAAGTTGCTTATTATGCTTCTACTGGCGCTTCAGTAAAAGATGCAACTGGTTTGGATTATGCAGCATCAGCAAATATTTTAACTGTAACATCTCAAGCTACAACTGACAATGTTTTGCAATTAAAGGGATTATCGGCTTCTCAAACTGGAAGCGCTTTAGTTTACAAAAAAGATGGGACTAATAATTCTTTTGTAGTTGATAAGGATGGATATGTTTCTACAGGAGAATGGAGAAGTACTGTAGTTTCACCAACATATGGAGGAACGGGCCAAGATACATATACAGATGGCCAGTTGCTTATAGGAAATTCTAGCGGAAATACATTATCTAAGTCAACTCTTACTCCTGGCATTGGTATCAGTATTGTAAATGGCAATGGTTCTATAACTATCAATAACTTTAGACCAGTAGTTTTAAATCTTGCTTCTGGTTTTACTCCTGTTGGAATTGGCACTGATTATAATATTTTAAGAGTGCCCGAAGGAAAAAATAATACAAACGCTTCTTATAATATTAGAAAGGTTGTCATGGGTGTAGGAACAACATCTTCTGGAACAAGCACAATAAGATTAGAAAAAAGTTCTGGCCCACATACAAGTACTTCAGGATTTAGTCTTTCGTCAACAGCTAGTACTTGGAATGCTATGTCAATTGATTTGTCTTTGTTAACTGGATTTGGTGAAACTTCTTGGACTACTTTCAATGCTGGTTATGGAACAGTTGCAACAGGAGATAGGGTGAGATTAAACTTTACTGCAGTTGATTCTACTCATGCTAACTTTATTGTTCAAGTGCTTTTAGAAGAATATTAAAAATGAAAACTTGCGTAGTTAGAAAGAGAATACCTCCTTATAGCGGTTCAGTTCCGATCAATATTACTGACACTATCAATACTCCACCTGGGTTTGGTACACCTAAATTTGCTTTGTTTTTTTTCACAAATGGAAGCGATAATGATACATTTGATGAAAGTTCAACAAATAGAATTGTTGGTGTTGGATTTGTTGGTTTATCATCTACAGATAACACTACATATGTACAATTCTCATCATATTTAGGATATAGACATAACGAAGCAAATAATTCTTCACTTAATAAGAGTGTTTCAGGCAATTCTAATAGTAGGTTTGTTTATGAAGTTAGATTAGACAGAACTGTTGCAAGGCAACTTATATTTACATCTTTTGATGTAGATAAGATGAATTATTTTACTGCCCATTCAAATACGACTACAAGTAATTTAGATTTGATATGTATTTTTTTTACTGGAAGTGATGTTCAAGCAAATGTCGGTTATTTACCTTTAGGTTTATCTAATAATACAACAGCTTCTGTAACAGGTTTGACCTTTCAACCAGATTTAATTTTTGCTTCAGGGGCAGGTTTTGGTACTGCTGCTAATAACTATGATGGGAGATTAAGTTTTGGCTGTGCAACCAGATTCGGCTCTATAAAAAATAGCTCTTTGGCATTCAGAATGAGAAATAGCACAAATGTAAGTGTGGGAACTACAGTAAGCGAGTATTATAGCAATAATAGATGTTTTTCAATCTTTAGTGTCAATAGTACTACTGCTATTGCAACTGCTGATGTAACTTCTTTCAATAATGACGGATTTACAGTCACATCAAGAGCTACATTTTCCAATGGTCTTACTAACCATATGATATATATGGCAATCAAGGGTCCAACATCTAATATTTTTGATTTACAAAATTATACGTCTTCTACATCTACTGGTATTTCTGGTATTGCTACTACTGATTTCATTCCGTCTTTGGTTGTAGGTGCTTTAGGTAGTGTAACATCAACAAATACTGAAACAACATCTAATAACTCAACAGGTTATTCACTTTTTGCAGCAAAATCTTTTACAGCTAAAAGTAATTATGGTTTAGGAACAATGTCTGTAACAAGTGGATTAACTGCAGTTACAGGTTCAGGAACTGCTTTTTCTTCATTAAATCCTGGAGATGTAATTTATAATAGTACCAACAACCAAATCGGCACAGTGTCATCTTTTTCAAATAATACAAGTTTGACATTAACTTCTGGGGCATCTGCAACAATGTCATCAGAAAGTTATTCCTATATTCCATTTGGTCAATTTTCTGTGAGTATTGGTTCTTCTAACAACGCAAGTACAACACAAGTTTATTCAGCAATAAATACAAATCCGTTTTTTGTTGCTTCATATGGAACTGCAGCATCACCATCAACACTCGTAAAAGGAAAAGTTAATAATTTTGATTCTTACCCAGGATTCAAAATTAATTATGAAACTGCAAATGCCACAGCAAGAAAAGGCTGGTTTGTTGCATTTAAAGATAACGAGAACAGAAGAAGAGATGCAAATTAAAAAGTTATTTATAAGAATTTAAAGAATAAACAAATGAACATTCTCCCTTTCGGTCTAATTAATGGCAGCAATTAATTTCCCCTCATCCCCGTCTATAGGAACTACTTACTCGCAAAATGGTAAGGAGTGGATTTTTGACGGTGTTGCATGGAAATCACAAACAAGAATTATATTAGATTCTCAAGTCACCGGAACTCTTGCATCAACAAATGGCGGTACAGGTTTAAGTTCTGTAGGATCTGGAAATTCATTATTAGGTGTTGTTGGTGCTGGAACAACCCTAGAATATAAATCACTATCTGCTGGCTCTGGAATTAGTATTTCTTTTTCAACAGGAAATATATCAGTAGCAGCAACAAATTCTGGAACTATTGGTGGAACAGGCTCTACTGGCACTATTCCATTATTCAGCAATACATCAACTCTATCTGATTCATTAATTACACAATCAGGCACAATGGTTCAAATATCTGGTAATTTTAAAGCATTAACTAAAAGCTTTAAAATTCCACATCCTTTAGATCCAGTTAATAAAATTCTTGAACATGGATCTTTGGAAGGGCCTGAACACGGAGCATATCAAAGAGGAACAGCTCATGGTTATGGAGATGTTACAGTTTCTCTTCCTGATTATTGGTCTGCTTTAGTAGAACCTGATTATAACATCATGCTCACATCTAGGGGAAACTATAATTTATATATCAAAGAGCAAAATTCTGATTATTTTGTAGTTTCTAAAATAAATTCTGAATCTAGTAATATTGATTTAGCAACTAAGTTTGATTATTTATGCTTAGGTGAAAGAAAAGATTTTAAAATTGATGTCGTTCAATATAAATAATAACTTTTTACGTAAGGAAATAAAAACAGAATATTAGAAATAAACAACAAGTACGTTTTTATTAGGAGCTAGTTATACCATGCAAGATGATTTTCAAAAGAAAGTTTTAGAAACTTTAAAGAAAAATTTAAAGGCCGTTGATTTATCAGAAGAGTTGCCTGTTGAACCTGCCGTTGATGCTTCAATTCAGCCTCAAGCAATGTCTTCAGATTTTACTGCTTTTGCATTTCCAACTGCAGCTGGTCCTACTTCAGGCGGTAACAAGGATATTTTAATATTACCAGGTTATGGTGGAGCTGCTGCAACATCAGCATCACAGATTAACTTCTATTGGAATTCTCCTACTATTCCTGATACTACTGGTGTTGGAACTAGCATACGTACTACAATCTTTAACTATGCAACTAGTGCTACAAATCCTGTACTTGTAGTTGGTGGTTATAATGGTTCTACAAACTTAGTTCCAACAGCAAACTACGGTGGTGGCTCTGGTACAACTGCAAGAATCTGGATTGACCCATTCCTTGCTAGAATTGATTTAGATTATGTAGGTTTTAACGCTGGTGTTGCAGATACCAACGTAGCCGGTGTACTTTTCTATGATTCTTCCCTTAATGTTTTTAAGGGCGGAACAGGATCTGGTACTGGAAAAACTTTAGCTTTCACATCAGATATTCCTGGTTCAGTTAATATGTTCTATAACTGGACTGATGGCACAAATACAGCAGTACCAGATGCAGCACAAGATACATTTACATTTGTAGCTGGCACAGGTATTACTTTAGCCGTAAGCTCTGGAAGTGACTCATTAACTGTAACTACTGCAAATATTCCTAACGCATCTTTAACCAACTCTTCAATTGGGTTGGGTTCATCAACATTATCATTAGGAACAACATATACAACCATCACTGGTTTAACTTTTGTAGGTGCTACTTCATTCTCTGGTACTACATTCACAGGTACTACATTCTCAGGTACAGCTACTTCAGCTGCTCAAGTTAATGTTGATGCAACAACTGCTACTAGATATCTTGTTGGAACAGTGCTTAATACAGCTTCTGGCAGTACACAACTTTCTACAGGTTCTGGTATTACTATTGGTAACAATATTATTACAGCAACTACATTTGCTGGTAATGCTACTTCCTCAACTACATCAGGGGCAGCAGGCAAATGGATAACATCAAGAACAGTTACATTTGCTACTGGTGACGTTACAGGTTCATTCTCTATTGATGGTTCTGCTGATGTAAGTAACGTAGCTTTAACTATTGGTGCTAACTCAGTAGCTCTTGGTACTGATACAACAGGTAACTATGCAGCTTCTGTTGCAACTTCTGGTAGTGGTATTTCTACAATCGGAACTGCTGGTGAGGGAACTGCATTTACTATTGATTCTAATGCAACATCCGCTAACACAGTTTCTACATTAGTATTTAGAGATGGCTCTGGTAACTTCTCTGCTGGAACGATCACTGCGAACCTTACAGGAACTGCTTCTATTGCGAGTTCTGCTGCTGCGGTTAATACTGTAACAGATACTGCAAATACACTTTACCTTTTAGGTTCTAGATCATCCACAGGTATTGCATCTACTCAAGTTTATGTTGATACAAACATTTCTATTCTTGGAAATACTATCACAGCTACAACATTCTCTGGAACTGCTACTTCCGCTGCTAGAGTAAGCACAGATGCTACTACAGGTACAAGATATTTAGTAGGCACAGTTCTTAACACTGCTTCTGGCAATACACAGTTATCCACTGGTTCAGGTATCACAATTGGTGATAACAGAATAACAGCAACTACATTTGCTGGTTCATTATCTGGAACTGCTACAACTGCTGAATTTATTGATACATATACTTTAGCTGGTACCATGTATCTCACTGGTCAGGTTTCCAGTACAGGCGTTGCTACTGGTGCTTCTCAATTTGTTGGCTCAGGTTTATCTTTTGCAAGTGCTTCTGGATTACTTACAGCGACATCATATGCAGGTTCTGGTGCACTTTTAAGTGGTATAGTTACTTCTTTAGCAGCTTCCACTGGTATTTCAGTCAGTGGTGCAACAGGCCCTATAACAGTAACAAATACTGGTGTCATTGCACTTCTTGGTACAGCAAACCAAGTTTTAGTCAATGGAGCATCCGGTACTGCGACTTCTGGTAATATTACTTTAACCACTCCACAGTCTATTGGAACTGCTTCATCACCATCTTTTGCAGATATTACTCTTACCACTGGATCAAACTCCACTGTAGCTGCAGTTGGTTCTGGACCAACAAGTATGGTCAACAAACAATATGTTGACAACTTAGCTTCTGGTTTAGATATTCATAATTCTATGAGAGTACTTCAAGCAAGTTCCCTTACTGCAAATTATGTTCAAACACAATCTGCTGGTGCTGCAGCTACTGGTGCATATCTTATATCAACAACACAAGTTGCATTACCAGCTATAGATGGTATTACCATATCTTCTACTGGTGCATCCCAAAGAGTGCTTGTAGTTGGAGGTATGTCTGGAACAGCAACTATTGGTGGTACAACTCCGTTTACTCCTGGAAACTCAAATATTGTCAATGGATCTTATTTTGTTGGTGCTTTAGGCGGTGCTGGCACATCAAACTGGATTCTTGTTAGAACAACAGATGCGGATGATAACTTAGAATTAACTGGTGGTACTTTCACATTTATTGAAGAAGGTTCATCATATGGAGATACTGGTTGGGTTTGTTCAAACGATACTCTCAACTCAGGAGCCATTCAGTTTGGTAATACTGCAATCACATTTTCACAGTTTACTGGTGGTGGCGCTTTAGGTATTGGACAAGGTTTAACCAAGGTTGGCAATAATCTTTCAGCCAACATCAAGATTGCTGCTGTTGGTGCTGCATCAGGTATTGGTTACACCCAGTTTAACTTGGGTGGTGCAAGTGGTGGTGGTATTGCTGACACTGGCTATTACCCAACATTTGCAATCAGAACATCTGGAACTGTAGCTGGTACAGCGATTTTAACCTTGAATTCTGATGGTTATTCCCTTATTGGTTCAACCAACTCAAGCAGAACATTAACAGTCACAGGATCTGATATTACATTAACTGGTGGTGGTAATACTCTTACCCTTACTGGAAGTATTTCATTACCTGCACCAACTGCGAATGGTGTTGCATACGGCTCAAGTGGAACTGCAGTTGCATTCTTAACTGCTGCTGGTTCTGGTGCATCTATCCTTTCACAAACTTCAGGAAGTGCTCCAGTTTATCTTGCACAATCACAACTCGTTGTTGGTGGTGCTACAACAGCAGCGAATATTCAAGGTGGGGCTTTAGGTAATCTTCATTACCAAACTGGTGCTAATACAACTGGCTTTGTAGCTAATGCTGCAGGATCCGGTGCATCCGTATTAACTCAAACTGGTAATGCTGCACCTGTATTCCTTGGACAATCTCAGTTAATAGTTGGAGGCGCAACTACAGCTGCACAATGGCAGACTTCCAGAACTGTTACATTTGCCACTGGAGATGTTACTGGTTCATTCTCTATTAATGGTAGTGCTGATGTATCTAACGTTGCACTTACTATTGCAGCAAACTCTGTTGCTCTTGGTACAGATACAACTGGAAACTACGCTGCTTCTGTAGCAGTTGCAGGAAATGGTTTAACAGTCGGTGGTGCTGCTGGAGAAGGTACTGACTTTACAGTATATTCAAATGGTACAAGCGCAAATACAGTTTCTACTTTAGTATTCAGAGATGGTTCAGGCAACTTCTCCGCTGGAACAATCACTGCAACAACATTCTCTGGTACTGCTTCCTCAGCTGCTTTAGTCAACACTGATGCAAGCACAGCAACAAGATATTTAGTTGGTACTGTTCTTAATACAGCATCTGGTAGCACACAGTTGTCTACTGGATCAGGTATTACAATCGGTAATAGCAGATTGACATCAGGCACTTTAATAGCCACAGATTCCACTGCATCAACTGGTTTTTCAACTGGCGCCCTTGTCGTAACAGGTGGTGTTGGAGTTGGCGGAAGCCTTTGGACTCTTGCAAGCTCACTTTCTTCTATATCTGGCGTTGCTCATTTAAATGGAGTTATTACTACAGGTGTATGGTCTGGTACAGCGATATCTTTGGCTAACGGTGGTACTAATGCTAACCTAACCGCTGTAAACGGAGGTGTTGTTTACAGTTCTGCTTCAGCAATGGCAATAACAGGCGCTGGAACTGCAAACTCAATATTAGTATCTGCTGGTGCAGCTGCTCCTGTATGGTCAACTGTAGCATTAGGCTCAGCTAATGCAGTCTCAGGTACGTTAGGTATTGCGAATGGTGGTACAAACAGTACCGCTACACCAACAAACGGTGGCGTTTCATACGGCACCGGTACAGCATTTGCATTTACAGGCGCAGGCACTGCAGGATCTGTTCTAGTTTCCGCTGGCGCAGCTGCTCCAACATGGTCTGCTATTGGCTTAAGTAACGCAAATGCTGTCACAGGCGTTCTTGGTATAGCAAATGGTGGTAATAACGCAACAACATATACCACAAACTCCATCACCTACTACGATGGAACAAGAATGGTTGGTGGATCTTCACTCTTGTATGTTTCTGGCGCAGGCGTAACTGCTACTGAAAATATTAGAGCAGCAGGATTTAACATTGCTGGTAACTCAGTTGTTACATCATTAACACCATCTGGCGGTTCTGCTATCTATGGTGGAGTTACAATTGCTGTTTCAAACTCTGGAACTTCTAACACATTAAGTGTTGCTGGATCAGGACAAACAATCACCATTACTGGACCAGGAACTGGTATTACAGGTACAGGTACAGCTAATAATATTGCCAAGTTTACAGCAACTGGAACTCTTGGAAACTCAAACATTACCGATAATGGTACTACCATTGCACTTGGTAAGGCCACTACAATCACAGATTCTGCTTTAACTAATGGTACATATTTAACCATTACAACAGCTGCTGGTGATGATTCTTCAACTTCAGACTACTTCATCAGAGGTTTAACTTCTGGTGCAGTTTCTAAGTTCTCAGTTGATGCTAATGGTAACTTAAGAGCTACAACCAAGAGCTTTGACATTGAGCACCCGACAAAACCAGGCATGAGACTTGTATACGGTGTTCTTGAAGGCCCAGAACATGGTGTATATCATAGAGGAACTGTTGAAGGTAAGGGCAGACTTGTTGTGGAATTACCAGAGTATTGGAGTAAGTTAGTTGGTGCAGATTACTCAGTTCAGTTGACTGGCTGGGGTAATTACAATGTCCACATTGTAGAAAAGACAGAGACTTCCTTTATAATTCAACTAACTGGTGACCCAATCTCCAGAATGTTTAAGACAATCAAGGTTGACTATATTGTTCACGGTTCTAGATTGGATGCACCACTTGTAATTGAACAATAATGCATACATTCAGAGTATACCATCTCGAAAATCCTAGAATCGCTTTTTTAGGAATAGAGGAAGGCAACATCAATATTGAATCAGGAATTCGATTTGTTGTTGTCTTCCTTGACATTCATAAAGAAATTATCGATAAAAAACTTCTTGTAATTAATGGCGCTGATTTTTCATCATTAGGTGAAAGCGGGAAAGACATCAGAATAGCCATTGTTGAGAGGATTTTGGAGTATACCAGCTGTATTTTTGTTAAGGAGTAATAAATGGCCGTTGATGTTATTATAGACCCAAGTTCAGGCCAAATTTACTGGAACGATGCAGCTGGCTCCGGCACACAAACAATCGCAATATCTGGTAACGCAACAAATGCTATCAATATTGTAGGTTATTCAAATTTTTTCAGTCCTGGTGGTGGTGGTATAGGAACTCAAGTCCTAGCCACTTTTAATGATTCAGCTACATCAACATTTGTGCCAGGGACAAATGCTTATGATTTAGGTTCCTCAGCTTTAAGATGGAACTTTTTTGGCACAGGTGGAAACTTTACTGGTGTCATTTCCACTTCTTCTTCCACCGCATCCACTTCAACAACAACAGGTGCATTAACTGTAGCTGGTGGTTTAGGTGTGGTTGGTGATTTATATGTAGCTTCAGCAACCAACTCCAGACTTAATATTATGGGTAGCTCTGGTGATGAAGGAGGCGAAATCTTCCTTAATAAAGCAGCTACTAATACAACTATAAACACTGGTGTATCTATCGATATTAATCAAAATAGATTAAGAATTTTTGAAACTGGTGGTTCTAATAGAGGATTTTATTTAGATATTACTACTGGTGGGAATAGTGTTGGAACTAACTTAGTATCTGCTGGAGCCACTGGTTTAGCTTCCTTAAATGGCCTTACTGCTTCATCACAAACATTTGCAACAGGCACATCAGGAACAGATTTTAACATATCATCAGCAACATCTACACATACATTTAATATTCCTTATGCTGGAGCTGCTTCTACTGGTTTGATAACTACACAAACTCAAACTATTGCTGGAGCTAAAACTTTTTCAAGCAATACATCTATAACTGCTTCTACAGCTGCTACTTCAACAACAACAGGTGCATTAATTATTACTGGTGGTGTTGGTATTGCAGGTTCCATATGGTCTGGGCAACATATTGTAACTGACACAACTGCTTCTACTACTACAGCCACAGGTGCAATGCTTATCTTTGGCGGTTTGGGTGTTAGCGGTCAAATTAACTCTGCTTCATTAGTAACTTCTGGCAATGCAGTTATTAGTGGCAATTTACAGTTTAATGGTTTAGGCACTTTTGGTAATGCCACATCTGACACAATTACATACAATGCTAGAGCCAACTCTGACTTTCTTCCTTCATCTGATAACAGTTTTGATTTAGGAAACAATTCTCTTGGATGGAGAAATTTTAGAGTTTCTGGCGTAGGTACAGTTGCAACTCTTAACGTTTCGTCTACAACAGGATCTGCTTCAACAACAACTGGTGCTTTAACAGTCGTTGGTGGAGTTGGCATTGGCGGAACTATTAATGCAGGCCCTAGAAATCTTTCTTATACTGCTGCTGGATTGCTTGCTGGATTTGCCGCCAGTATTAACTCATATGCTCAAATAATTATTCAAAACGCATCAACTGGCGCAACTGCCTCTTCAGACTTTATTGTAAATAACGATTTATCTACAGATACAACCTATTATGGTGCTATGGGTATGAACTCTAGCGGCTTTACAGGTTCTGGTAGTTTTAATCTCCCTAATGCTATTTATTTTTCTTCAACCACTGGAGATTTAGTTTTAGGTTCTACGACAACAAATATTTTAAGATTTGTTTACAACTCTGGCGCTACGGATTCAATGCAAATTACTGGAACAGCTGTTTCAGTATTATATAACACAGCATCTACATCTACATCAACAGGAGCATTGACTATTGTTGGAGGTGTTGGAATCGGTGGCTCATTATGGACATCAACTTCAAACTTGGCTTCAGTTTCTGGTGTGACTTTAAATAATGGTACTATAACAGGTACATTATCAGGAACAGCAACTTCTGCTCAATTATTAGCAACCACTACTGATACGACTAATACTTTGTATCTTTTAGGAACAAGATCAAACGGTGGCTTTGCCGGAACAGCAATTTATGTAGATACTGGTATATCTGCTTTAGGAAATACCATAACAGCTACAACCTTTAGCGGTACAGCTACATCATCTTCTAATACAGCAGCAGTTAATGTAGTTTTAGACACAACATCTACAATATATTTGACAGGTTCTAGAAGTAATGCCTCTACGGGTTCAACTCCATCTTATGTCCTATCAGGAGTTTCTGCCTTAGGAAACACATTAACAGCTACAACTTTTGTTGGAGCATTAACTGGTACTGCGACTACTGCTACCAGAGCTAATAACACTGATATAACTTTAGATACCACTTCTACTATATATTTAACTGGTTCACGAAGTAATGCTTCAATCGGTTCTACACCAGTTTATGTTCTTTCTGGTGTTTCTGCATTAGGAAACACTATTACAGCAACTACTTTTAGCGGTACAGCAAGTTCGGCAAATAATACTGCCAATATTAACGTTATTTTAGATACAACATCTACAATATATTTAACTGGATCTAGAAGTAATGCTTCAATCGGATCAACTCCTTCTTACGTGCTTTCTGGTGTTTCCGCATTAGGAAATACCCTAACAGCCACAACATTTGTTGGAGCTCTAACAGGTACAGCTTCTATTGCAACCTCTTCTGTAAACTCTGCTACAACTACAGATACTTCTAATACGCTGTATTTATTAGGTAGTAGATCATCAACTGGGTTTGCTGGAACATCGTTATTTGTAGATTCTAATATAAGTATTTCTGGTTTCCAATTCACTGGAGGCGTATGGGCAGGAACAGCAATATCTGCTGTTAACGGCGGAACTGGCCAAGTATCATATACCATAGGTGATATTCTCTATGCATCTTCCACAACTGCTTTATCAAAGTTGGCAGCAGGTACAGCAGGATCAGTTTTAAAATCTAATGGCGCTGGTACTGCTCCTTCTTGGCAAGCTGATGCAACTGGTGGTGGAGGCGGGACTCCTGCAGGGTCTTCTTCTTGGTTACAATATAACAACGGCGGTTCATTTGGAGCAACTTCTCATTTAGCATATGATGGCAATTTAAATGATGACTTTATAATTAGCACTCCACTTGGGGGTGCTACTCAAGGTCAGGTAAACGTAGGTTTAGGTATTACTGGATTTGATGGTGTAACATTAGGAAAATTTGCCGGTAGCGCATCTGGAACTGTATATGCTGTTAATCAATCAAGTGGATTTACTGGAAACTTTGCTGATTTCCAACTTGCAGGATCAAGTAAATTTACAATTGGCTACGATGGGAAGATTACTGTTGTAGGTGTTTATTCATTACCAACAACAGCAGGTACAGCAGGCAGTGTTTTAACTTCTAACGGTACTGGTGGACAATTTTATTGGTCAGCTCCAGGCACAGGTGGCGGTGGATCTGGAACTGTTACTTCTGGAACTGCGGGTAGTATTGCTTACTATACTGGTTCAGGGACTACTGTTGGTGGTGCTCCTGGATTTACTTACACTACATCAGGCACAGCTTCTACTGTAAATGTATTTGGTGGTAGTGCTATTGGAACTACTATATTTACAGTCCAAGCATATTCAGCAACTTCAGTAAGAGTTGGTATTGGTACAAACCTTCCACAATATGAACTTGAAATTGTTGGTGAAATTTCTGCTACAAATAAAAGCTTCGTTATCGACCACCCAACAAAACCTGGCAAAAAGTTAAGATATGGAAGTTTAGAAGGTCCAGAAAACGGTGTCTATGTTCGTGGTGAGTTGAAAGGGTCAAATGTAATTGAAACACCAGACCATTGGGAAGGATTAGTTTATCCAGATTCATTTACTGTCACTCTTACTCCTATCGGTAGATTTTCTCATTTATATGTAGAGAAAATAGAAGATTACAAAGTATTTATTGCAGATGCTTATATGAATCCAATTCATTGTTATTACACTGTTTGGGCTGAAAGAAAAGATATTCCTAAACTTGTTACGGAGTATTGATATGGGACACTATTATAATCCAGTAATTTCAAGTCCAGATTTGTTAGCATTGAATTTAGATGCAACTAATAAAAGATCATATGTAGGTTCTGGAAACACTTGTTATGATTTATCTGCATATTCAAATACAGGAGCTTTAACATCTGTCACTTTTGCAGGTAGTGGAGCAACTGGAGCATTTGTTTTTAATGGCACTACCTCATTAATAAATATGGGCACTATAAGCGGTGGAAATGTAACTACTGCTTGGACACTTGAGTCATGGATCAAACCTACAACTGCTGGAGAATCAAATTCAGGAAGAGTTTTTCAACATTCATCTGGATCAATTTCAGGATTTATATGTTCTTTAGACAATAGTGCAGTATCAAACGGTATGCAAATAAATACATATGCTATTTCTGGTTTTTCAGCAAGAGTTGGAAATTGTATTACTAATGGTTCTTGGCAACAAGTCGTATGGGCTTTCAGTCCGGGATCTGTAACTTTTTATGTAAATGGAGTTGCAATAGGAACAAGCGCAATAACTTCTCCATCTTCATATACTAGTACTGATTATATTGGTAATAACTCTGGTGCTACTAATACATTTGATGGAAGTATAGCTATAGTAAGATTATATAGAAGTACTTTAACGGCTTCAGAAATATTGCAAAACTTTAATGCACATAGAAGTAGGTATGGAGTTTAAAAATGGGAAGTCATAGTGGTCCAAAAAATTCTTCATTTGATTCTGTAATTTTTGCTATTGATGCTGCAAACACTAGATCATATTCTGGTACAGGAAATACTGTAATAGGATTAAAATCTGGATCTTCATTTTCTTTGAGCACAGCAACATTCTCTGGCTCTGGAAGGACTGCTGCATATGTGTTTTCAGGTTCAGGAAGTATTTTATCACAAGTAAACAGTAGTGTAAGTGGAGCTGTATCTCGCACTTTGACATGCTGGGTTAAATTCTCTTCTAAAACAAATCAATGCGTGATGTCTATTGGTGCTAATGGGTCAAATACTGGTTACAGTTTGGAGACAAGCAGCACAGTATGGTTGTTTGGATATGGTAACTCGGGAACAGCTTCTACAATCACATACGATATAAACCAATGGTACCACGTTGCTTTAGTTGGAACTTTTGTATCTGGTACCACACTTAATTCTTCTTTGTATATCAATGGAACTTTGAGACAAACAAATTCAAATGCCAGTATAAATACATCGAATACTGTATTAAGAATCGGGCAAAATCCAGCTACAACATTAAGCTTAAATGGCTCAATTTCACAAGCAAAAATATATAACAAAGCTTTGTCAAGTGACGATATTAGTGAACATTTTGGTGAATATAGAGGTAGATACGGAGTTTAAAAAAACTTAAGTGATATAAAATGGCAAATTCAGATAAAAATATAAGAATTACAACAAGCAGAAACAAAGCTACATTACCAAATATAGTTTTTACTGGTTCTTCTGCTGGGGCTTCTGTAATTACTCTTGACGTATTGGATTCAAATGAGCTTAGATTTTCAAGTAATGAAGGAACAGTCTTTTCATTAAACTCGAATTTAAGCACAGGAACAATATGGTCTGTTAATGATATATCAGCCTCCCCTTTATTAAGAGCTTCTGCTGGAGGCACAATTGGTTTAGCTGAATTTGGAACTGCTTTTGTTGGTATTGGTCAATCTGCTCCTGCATACAAATTAGATGTTAAAGGCAATGTTGGCTTTGCTTCTACTAATGACAACACATATTCAGTTTTAATTGATAATGTTTCTGCAGCTGGTTCAAACTCATTACAACTAAGAGCCCAAAACGATTTAAGATTTTTTAACTCAGCAAATACATTCTACACTGGATTTCATGCTGGGAACCCTGCTGCAAACACAACATACACATGGCCTACAACATATCCTGGCTCTGGCACCTCTGTTTTAGCATCTGACACTTCTGGAACAATGTCTTGGGTAGCTTCAGGTGGTGGTTCTGGTACTGTTACTACCCTTACAGCTGGTAATGGAATTACTTTTTCAACTGGTACTACTATAACAACAACAGGAACCATCAGAAGAAGAACAAGCTATAGCTTGACTTTTATGTCTGGTTACACTCCTACGGCTGCTGGTGTAGATACTGTCGTTTTGAGAGTGCCGGATTCTGCTGCTGATGCTGGCGCTGTAATATATAACTGCAGAGAAGTGCTAATCAGAGTCGAAACACCTTCTGCGGGTACATCTACAATCAACGTTCAAAAATATGCTGGCGGTGGCACTACTGCATTTTCCACCACGGCTGCAGGTTCAACAACAAATATTTTATCTGCTGCTTTAAGTATCACAGGAGCAGCTGTATACGAAGCGACTTCCACAACCTTTGCAGCAGGTCATGGCACGGTTGCAGGTGGAGATAAGTTAAGAATTAACTTTACAGCTTTGAATGCAACTCATACTGCGTTTAATATTTCATTACTTATAGAAGAACAATAAAAATGAAAAGTTGTGTCATTAGAAGGAGATTTCATACATCAGAAGCAGCAGGAGCAGCTGTTACTGTAAATTTAGAAACAGGATTTGGAGTACCGAAAGCTTGTTTATTGATGTTTGCCGAAACTAGTGCTGCAACAGATTCATTTGACACATCATTAGCATACAGAAATGTTGGTATAGGAATGATTGGGTCTACAAGTAGTAATATAACTTCTACATTAAGATTTCATTCAATATTTTGTACAATGAGAGATGCTCAAGCTGCAATGACAGTAAGAAGGCAAAATTCAACATCTAGATATTTATATGCTTCAGACACTGCTGGTGGTGTTTATTGGCAAGCTTCATCAGCTACTTTTTCAACTGATGTAGCATCATTTGTAATCACTTCCTCAACCCCACAAACTAATGGGCATTTGGATTGTATTATGACTTTTTTTGGCGGAGATGACTTGACAGTTGGAATTGGAACTCATCTTATGCCTTCAACAGCGGGAGGATCAAACTCCTATACTGGATTGTCATTTCAACCTGACATAATAATAGGTGCGTCATCAATTACTGCAATCAATGCTGGTGCAACAGATGACTTTAGATTTTGTTTTGGTGCTGCTCAAAGAACACCAGCTGCTCAATATGGAATATATATGCACGGAGAAGGTGCAGCAGCTACCATGGATTTAGGAACTGTTTCATCAAATACCAATATATTTACATATTCAACTTCTAACGGTGTGGGTCCGTACACCATGAACTTAAGTAGTTTTAATGCTAATGGATTTAGTATACTCTCTTCTGATTCAGCTGCTGGCGCAAACGGAGCCATGATATTTTTAGCCTTGAAGAGTGATACTCCAACTGATTTTGCCTTAATGCCTTTTTCTTCACCAACTGGAACTGGAAACTCATTTACTGGCACAGGGTCTACTGGTTTTGTACCTAAATGCATAATTGGAGCAGCAACCAATTGTACTACTTATGGTACAAGAGAAACTACTTCTCCAGGTGCTGATTCAATACAATTATTTGGCGGTAACAGGTCTGCTGATTCATTGTATTGGACTGGTTTCGGAACAATTCAAACGGTTTCTTCAGGTACGGCAGTCACAGGGTCTGGAACATTTTTTCATCGGTTGGCTCCAGGAGATAAGTTATATAGAACCGATAACACATTGATAGGGACAATTAGTGCAATCACCACAAATACCGCTTTAACATTGACTGCCAACGCTGCAAATACAAACCCGGCAGGTACAGCTTATGTTTACAGTAATCCAGGGCAATATTGTATTTCGTATGGTGATCAAGATGCTGCAGCTGACAGTGTAGTATTTTCAAGGATGTCAAGTAAAATTATCGATATGGCAAGATCTTCTGCTAATACTCCTTCAAGCCTAGATGTTGCTTCATTGACAGACTTTGATGCAAGAAATGGTTTTAATTTAAATTTTACTACAGCAAGTGGTTCTTCTCGTAAGGGGTGGATTTTGTCTATTAAGAATGACGAGGGCGCTAATGAAGGTCGAAGGCGCAAGACAGTTAATTAGTGAAATATATAGTATAGGTGAAATAAATGGAACAATTTACAGTTAATGTACCAGTAAGAGATGTAGACGCAGAGGATGTTAAAAATGCATTCGCTGACGCTTATGGATATAAAGAGACGATTGATATTGGTGATGGTGTAACAATAACTAATCCAATATCAAAAGAACAATTTGTAACTCAATGTTGCACAACTTTTCTTTTGTCAATATTAAAGGGTTACATGGTTGAAAACGCTGAAACATTGGCTAGAAACAATGCTGCTGCTGAAGCTGCATTAAGAGCTGCTGAAAATGTTGCTTTATTTGATCAAGCACGTATGGACGCATTACCTACAAACCCATTTACAAATCACCCTTCTGTTACCGATCAAATCTTAGATGTAAATTTAGAAGATGGAGAGTTTGAAATAACTTTACAAGGAACTGATCCTGATAATTTACCATTATCTTTTGAGATAGTGAATCCGTTCAATAACGGTACAACTGAAATTTTAGCAGATGTTATTACACACACACCAAGTATTGCTGGGCAGCATATTTTAACTTTCAAAGCATCTAATGGTACAAAATATAGTCCTATTGGCACCATCACTTTAAATGTAACTCAACTTAGCCCAGTATCTCATTCACAGTTAATTTCAATACCTTCAAACTCAACTGCATCTATAACTTTGACAGGTGAAGATCCGAACAGCTTGCCATTAACTCATTCTATTGTTGAAAGCACACAACATGGCGATCTTACAATAGATGATAATTTGTGTACCTATACTCCGCTTGCAGACTTTGTTGGTACAGATTCGTTCACATTTACTTCTTCAAATGGTACATACACCAGTGATGCAGTAACTGTAAGTATTGAGGTTGTAGGAGAATAAAATGGAATTCATGATTTCTATTCCAATTAGAGAAGAAGACGCACAAAATGTTATAGATGCATTTGTTGCTAAGCGTCCATATAGTGCACCAGTACCTGCAGACATAGTTTCTGATAACGCAGGCAACCCAATCCCAAATCCGATCACAAAGCAAAACTATGTAGAGGATTGTATTGCATATTTTATCTTAGATGTTGTTCAATCTTATTTAGTAAGAAAAGCTGCAACAGAAGCAAGAGAAAATGCAGATCAAAATGCTACTACAGTAGTTAGTGAGCTTGAAACGTGGATAAGACAACAATAAATATAGCAGCTGTTCAGTTAAACGCTAAACAATGCTATACTGAAAAATCTTTCTATTCTTATATAGAAAATATCTTCAAGCAATCTGAAGCTGATGTCCTCATATTTCCAGAGGATATCAGCTTTTGTCTTGCCTGGGTTAAAGAAGATTCCATACAATCTCTTTCAATAAAATCATCTATAGAAACTTTTACTTCATATATTTTATCTAGAATAAATTTAAATAAAATGGGAAAGTGGATTTGCGACCCTAAGATTGAAAGAATTATCAGAAGAACATTTGCCTCTTTAACTAAAAAATATAATAAAGTGGCTGTTGCTGGTTCTATTTATGTTGAACGTCCTAATGGTAGATACAATTCCGCATTAGTATTTGATAATGGAAAATATGTTGGAGAATATTTAAAACAAAATTTAGTCCCATTAGAAATATCATGGGGTATTAAAGGTGATTATAATTCTTCACCAATACAAACATCAAAAGGAAATATTGGGGTTTGTATTTGTTATGATTTAAATGACCCTAAAGTTTGCATGGATTTAAAGAAAAAAGGAGCAGACTATATTGTTGCTCCTAGTAGTGGATGGAGACCTTATCCTTGGTATCCATTTAACAGAAAAACTGAATGTCCTCAAATATATCGTGCAGTGGAAAATGATATAATAATCTTCAGACCTTATTTCTGTGGTTATTTATTGCCAGGTTTATTTTTTCAGGGCCATTCTATGATTGTTGGAAAATATGGCGAAATAATAAAAGAATCCAAATCAATTTTTAAACAAGAAATATTATCTTGGAATGTTGTTTTGGACAATTGAAGCTGGTTTAATATTCTTCTTTTCCATATCTTCATTTGCTGTAGTTTCTTTCACCTCAATTCCATCGATTTTGTCTAAGAATTTCATCAAATCTAAGCATTCTTTACCTTGAGTACCTTTAGGGGTAACAACAACATTTCCTTGCTTATCTATCTCTATAATCAATTCCACTTCTTTAGACATCAGATTATTTTCCTAGCTACAATTTGAATAGGGATTTGTTTTTTATTTTGCAAGTCAGCATCTGCAATATTAACTTTGATTTTGAATCCTTGTTTTTCCAATGCTTCTTCTAAAACAACTTTGGTGTAAGCTTGAATAACTCTTTCGTCAACCTTGTGAGCTGTATCATATTCAGAGCAAATCATCTCGTATTTATTTTCTTCTTCGTTCCATAAAAAGCCCAAGTCATTAGAAGCACCTGTAAAAGAGTTCAGTTGTTCTTTTGTAACGATAATATTAGCCACTTCTTTTCTTATATCGTTTCTGTAACCTTTTAAATTAATAGCATTTTCATATACATCTGCTTGAAAACCTAATACTTCTAAAGCTT
>Ga0315905_10000669_pt1 | contig 37268 bp, 33 predicted proteins | sample LakEriMetagenome_5_FD_203522 | JGI IMG/M metagenome (GOLD analysis project Ga0315905, IMG submission 203522) | Freshwater fungal communities from buoy surface, Lake Erie, Ohio, United States - Buoy 4 MA121 | ecosystem: Environmental > Aquatic > Freshwater > Lake | place: USA: Lake Erie, Ohio... | reverse complement strand
GTGGTAACTGTAATGGGTTATCGTGCATGGCTAGAGCGAAACTTTGGAAAAAAATTACATCAAAGGGTTCAGCGCGAGAGCGTATGGGAAACTTTGCTTGAAAAATTTCAAAGCAAATCGATTGCCGCATTAGAGTTCGGTGTTGCACACGGGTATGCGACCAATTGGTGGATGCAAAAACTAAATCGTTCTGCCGATGTTGAATGGCACGGGTTCGATCGATTCACCGGCTTACCTGCAAATTGGCGTTCCCTGGAAAAGGGCCATTTTGATGCAGGTGGTCACGCGCCTGATTTAAATGATGAGCGCGTAATCTTCTATAAGGGAAACATTGAAGATACCCTTCCAAAGTTCGTATTCGAACGAAAAGCCAATCAGCTACTCTTGCTTTTCTTCGACTTTGATTTGTTCGAGCCAACAGAATTTGCATGGAACTATATGAAAACCCACCTCCAGGTAGGAGATTTTTTGTATTTCGATGAAGCTTTCGATGAAGATGAGCGCAAAATATTAGATGAGTATGTGCTTGCAGATCAGTCGCTTACTTTCAAATATGTGGGATCCTCTGTACAGTGCTTGCTTCTCGAGGTTGTAACTAACTAACTTTAAAAGTCCAGTGCTTATGCGAAAAGTAGGTAGTGATAATAAGTGCTATTGCGATTACGTACTGCGTCCAGAGTGGATTTAATCCTAAGTACTCCACGATTAAGTAAAGCAAAATCATATTTGCAAGAGATTGCCCTACAAATACTGTAAAAAACTTGCTTACTTCAGTCTTAACGTTTGCACTACTTCGCCACACATAGGTTCTCTGAGTCAGATATGCATTTACTCCTGAAAACAAAACGGTGAGGGCGAAAGCAAGCAAGTACTTAGACGGCGGCAACACAAGAATAAAAAGTGTGAACAAGCCAAATCCCACAATCGTGTTCCAGATACCGACGACTAGGTACCTAATCTGAAGCGGAGTAGACTTAAGGTGTTTCATCTGAATTCCTTATGACCTAGTATCAAGTTTACCATTGAACCAATATAAGTATTCCATCGTATTGATCACTTGAGTCCGCAAGTCTGAGTAGTGCAAGTTGTGTGACTCGAGAATTTCCTCAATAGAAGATTCATCCGAAGTGTAAACACTTGGGGTGGCTGTTGAATCCACAATTCGTTTTATTGTGGGTTTCACATTTGGCACAATAGAGGCGATCACTTCAGCCAACTCCCCAATTTCGGTTTTAGTGCCGCCAGAGTTGTAGATACCTGTAGCTCCGCTAAAAACTGCGATAAGTCCAGCTAGCAAGATTTCATTTGCGTCTGCGTAGCTGCGCCAAACTTCACCAGAACTGCTAATGTTCATTCTTCCCGAGGACGTTGCCTGGCTGATAAGACTTTCAATAGCAAACAGGCCACCTGTTTTGATATATCTACCGGTTGTGGACCAAACCCTCAAACCCAAGTATTGCTTTCTGTAATCCTCACAGGCCCTTGGATAACAGGTTTCTTCTAGGTGTTTGAGGTATCCGTAAGGATCAGCCAGTTTGTCAAAAGCAGCATCTCCAAGCGCCGCGCCACTGGAGGTGTGTAGGAATGCTTTAGTACTGGGAAGTGAGATCATCCACATGGCACTATTAATGATTTCTTCATTTATCGATATGTACTCACTTTTGGAAAATTCATCCTCACGGTCACGCGTTTTAAACGCTAACTGAACCACATGAGATGGTTCAAATTCTTCGATTAGACTCTCGCTCCAGCGATGAATCTTCAAATCGTAGCCATTCTGCATCTGCAGAATTCCATCTTTGGATCCGGTTAACAAAACCTGTGAACTGAAACTTTCTTTAAATATATTCCAAAGTGATTCAGATACGTTTTTCCCTAACCAGCCATTCGCACCGTTTATTAAAATTCTTATGTCGCTCGGCAGTAATTGCTTAAGAGAATTTTCTAAAAGGCCTAAGTTATCAGTTACTGAGAACATTCCAGCGCGCCTCGAGCATCTCGATTCGCCTGGCATCCTCTTGGGTAATGCGACCGTAGTAGTCCCGTTTGTTTAGCAGCCAAAGCAATTCAAAGTGGACTGCGTTAACCAGTCCCTGTTCAATGTCCTTTAGAGTTCCAGCTTCCCCGCTAAATACAACTTTGCGTGTTTCAAACCTCGTTAGGTGAATGTTTGCTATTTCATGAATAACATGCAATGAGTCGCTGGAGATTGCACCGCCCATGACAAAATCGAGTGAGGCAGTTTTCGCAGCAGCAGATGCCGTCGCTACGTATTCCGTAATTTTCGCTTCATTGATTGCGTCTCGGTTCTCGCCAAGAGAGCCAGCAAAATCAACTCGTCCGAAGACCAAACCTTGCACTCCGTCTTTTGAGCCTGCAACATTTACTAATTCATCCAAGTTATCAAAACCAGTTATGGTCTCTAGATTAAATAAAAAGTCAGTATCCTCTAATTCATCCTCGTTAAAAACCATGTTTTTAGCGAGGATGTACTTGCTTAACGCGTATGGAGTCTCAACCATCGGGGCTACTACGTATCTAACACCAATTTGTTTTGATTCAAGCAAATCTCGGACCGCTTCACAACCACCAATTTTCACTGTCATCGGTAAATCGGCTGATCTTGCAATGTCAACTAAACGCAGTAACTCATCGATCCGAGTGCCTTCCGCTTCAAACTCTGCCTTAATGCTTACAACACCAAATTCATTCTTTCCAAGCTTGAGAATTTCTGTCATCTTACGCTCGGTCTTGTTAATGGCTTACTCCGTATCTCTCGAGGTATACAAAGACGCGCTTTGCAATTTCTTCCGATAACTCTGGACTCATCAAGTGTAATGGATTAGATTTCATTGACCCATCTGGTTGAACTGCAGAAGTAATTTTTGGATAAAAGGTTTGCTCTGGGTCGATTGGGACTTCGATAAGGCAGGGTCCATTAATTGAAATGAAATCCCTTAAGTCATTGTCTTCAAGACCACGAGAAGTCATCTTTTTATACTCAATTCCATATGCTTTGGCCAATAATTCCCAGTTAGGTAGTCCTAGCCCCGTTTCCGAATCGCATCCGACCCAGGCCCCATTAAAATAGTTCCTTTGAGTCATTCTGATTGATGCATAGCCGTGATTAGCCCAAACGAAGACTTTTACATTCGCATTAGTTGCGGCTAGAGTCCCAAACTCTTGTAAGTTTTGCGCAATTCCTCCGTCTCCTTCGTTTAGGTAAACCGCACACTCTGGATTGGCTAATGCAGCACCAATAGCTCCAGATAACCCGTATCCCATGCTTGCAAGAGACTTGTTTCCAACTAACTTTTGATTCTTCACTAACCTAAATGTCTGCATCGAGACAGTCGCGGCACCACCGCTACTGCACGGCAACAGGACATCATTGGGGCCGGCGATGTCAGAAATCTGGTTTACAAATTTAAACGGATCAACAAATCCTTCCCCTGTTTCATTGTTCGCGTCGTTGAAGGGAATTAGAGTTCTAACTTCATCTATGAAATTCAACCACGTAGAAATGTCGGATCGAGTTAGTTTTGCAATATCAAGCAAATCTTGAATGAATTCATTTGCATCGGCACAAATAGCAATGTCAACTCTGGGATGTCCTTTTACCAATTCAGCGGGATCTATTTCGACCTGAACAACCGTTGCGAGTGGAGCAAATTCCTCCCAAGCAAACCCAGTTTGTTGCAAACTGAGTCGTGCCCCGAGCGCAACGACGAGATCGGATTGTTGAATCAATATGTTGGCTGACCTTTGACCCCATGTATCTGGTCTTCCCGCAAACAATGCGTGGCTGTTGTCTACTCGATCGGACCCATTCCATGTGGTCATTATGGGGACACCAAGAGAAATCAATTTTTCATCAAGTCTTCTAAGCGTCTCTCTATCTACGCCTCCACCCACTAACAATATTGGACGTTCACTGGTTGAGATAAGTCTTGAAACTTCTAAAAGTTCATCTTGTTTAGCCTTTGGTAATTCAGGTTGGATACTTTCTTTATCGACCATTTCTGCAAGTTCATTCGCAACACATTTTGCCGCTTGAACGTCAAGACAGATCTCAATAAATACCGGACCCATTCGAGGCGTTGCTCCAGTTCTAATCCAACCTATAAAATCTTGCTTCGAAACTGGTTTATCCATAAGCACTGCGACTTTTGAAATGGACTTTACCAAATCAACGCCATCAATTTCTTGAATTCCTCTTTGTCTTACTTGGCCGCGACTCAAGTCCTGAACTTTCACTTGGCCACCAATTACTAATAGCTCACGGCTCTCTTGCCATGCGCCAGCGATACCGGTAACCGCATTTGTTAGACCAGGTCCTGCAGTCACCAGTGCGAAAGCCTTGCCACTATGAATTTCACGGGAAGCATTGAAGTACTCAGCTCCAATCGTCGCCCCAATCTCATGAACGAAAGGAACGCAACTCACTCTAGTTCGCAAGGAGTCAAGAATGTGCATGATGTTCCCACCAGCGACGAAGAAACAGTGAGTGTAACCCTCTTGCACTAACCAATCTGCAAGTTGATCAGAGTATTTTTCGACTGGAGTCATTACTACCACCTTTGATTTAGAGTATATCTTTTAGATTCACAACGAGAAGATCTGGATCTGAATCAACCAAAGACTGTCGAATTTCCTCGTGATAAGCCACCCCAACACTTTTGCACCCTGCAGCTTTGGCTGCGAGGACATCTACATGAGAGTCGCCAATCATAACTGTTTCACTTTGAGAGTGATTGGCCCTTTCCATGCATCTATTTATTCCGCTGGGTGAAGGCTTTGGCGCAATACTTTCAGCACCCTGCACATAGGTAAAGTACTGATTAAGCTCAGATCTTTCTAGAATCAAATTCGCCAGAAGTGTCGGCTTATTTGTAACAACATTTAAGGTCAGATTTCGTCTTGACAACTCGTCCAGAGTCTCATGCACACCTGGGTAAACTATGGATGGAGATCCTCCTGTATCACCTAAATGCTCACGAAATCGCGCAACAACCGATTCAAGATCTTCTCTATCACCAAGTCCGGCCGAGCGAAAAATCTCTGAGGCCGGTAGTCCAATTAGCGGCCTTATCTCTTCCGTTGTGAAGCTTTTCTGACCTATCTCACCAAGAATTTTGTTTGCAGAAAACGCAATGTCATTTGCTGAATCAATTAAAGTTCCGTCAAGGTCAAAAAGAATTAATTTGGCACCTCCCAACATTTGGAGCTACCTGTGCCAGTGGTCAATAACGTAATTTGGTCGTTTCTTAACTTCTTCGTAAATCAGGCCGAGATATTCAGCGATGATTCCTAACATGAAAGTTAATAATCCGAAGGTAAAGAGAGCAATTGTCACAAGGGTTCCATATCCACCAAAAGGAACTCCGACTAAAATCCAACGCAACACAAGAACTAAAAATGCAATGACAGATAGCACGCTGACCGCAATTCCGGTTACTGTGATGATTCTCAATGGCTTGTATGAGTGAGCAAAAATTCCCTTGAATGCAAGGTCAATAACTTGAAGCGAGTAGGCCTTAGATTCGCCTGCAAACCTTGGAGGTCGTGCGATCTCGACACCGATCGAGGTAAACCCAACCCAAGCAACAAGGCCTCGCACAAATCTATTTCGTTCATCCATCATACGGACTGCTTCATAAACTTTGCGATCAAGAAGTCTGAAATCACTTGCGTTCTTAGGAATCCGATTATCGGTTAGTTTACCTGCTAGCCAATAGAAGGCCTTCGAATTGAAAGTTCTTACAGGTCCGGTACCCTTACGCTCAGTGACAATTCCATAAACATTCTCGTACCCCTCTTCCCACTTTCTGATTAAGGAAGGAATTTGCTCAGGAGGATCTTGCAAGTCCGCAGTCATCAAAATACATGCATCACTGTTAATTACGCTCAGTCCGGCAGTTAATCCGCCATCCATCCGAAAATTCCGAGCAAGCTTGAGGATTTTAAATCTAGGATCTGTTTGGTTTATTCGAATCAGTTTCTCGTAAGTGTCGTCACTCGATCCATTTTCGACTATCACTGCCTCAAAGTCATAGTCAGTTTCTGAATTAAAAATCTTCGCAAGTCTTGAATGAAGTTCTTCAATACATTCAGACTCGTTATAGGCAGGAATGATTATGCTAATTAGTTTTCTTGTCATTTATTGGTCAGCTCCAGGTCTTCCATGGGGCACTGCCATCATTCCACATTTGGTTCAGCAAGGTTGATTCCCGGTAAGTATCCATTGGCTGCCAGAAACCTATATGGCGAAATGCGACTAGTTGTCCGTCACTTGCAAGTTTTGCGAGGGGTTCTTGTTCCAGCACACAGTCGACATCAAGGTAACTCAAGACTTCAGGCTCAAATATAAAGAAGCCAATATTTATCCAGCCATCTAATTTTGGTTTTTCCTTAAAACTTTTTACCACTCCATCAGTACCGACATCCATGATTCCAAATCGACTTGACGGTTGGATGGTGGTTACGGTTGCCAGCTTGCCGTGAGACTTATGAAATTCCAACAGGGCTGAAATATCAACATCAGCTAGGCCGTCACCGTAAGTGCAAAGAAATCGTTCGTCCCCGAGGTATTTTTCGACCCGCTTAACGCGACCACCAGTCATTGTTAGTTCGCCAGTAAAAGCTAAAGTGACTTTCCAGTCACCTTCGTCGTGGGCATCATGAAATTCGATAGCATGCTTTTCGCCGAGTGAAACGGTAAAATCATTGTTTCTGGCTTCGTAATCTAAGAAGTAATCCTTAATGGCTTCACTCTTGTAACCGGTAGCAACTACAAACTCGTCTATTTTGTGCTGAGAGAGATTTTTCATTATGTGCCAAATTATTGGTCGACCACCAACTTCAACCATTGGTTTTGGTTTAAATTCAGTTTCTTCGCGTAACCGAGTGCCTAATCCTCCTGCGAGTAGAAGTGCCTTCACGTTTCCTCCAAGATTCGGCTTTAATTAAGGATACTCCAAGCTAGTTTCGGGATGGATAAAGTACCGAAGTGCAACAGTAGAGATAACATAAGCAAGGTCGATAACTGCAACATTGGAGATCTTTTGTCAACGAATGAATTGGAAAGTCTCAGAGCGGCAGCGCTTGAGGCGTCCTGGGCCTTTGCCGCGAAATCGCTTCAGAAGCCTGAATTCATTCCTGGAAAGTCTGCCGTTCCAGTATCGGGAAAAGTTCTGGATGCCAGTGATTTGGTTGCTTTGGTTGACTCATCGCTAGATGGCTGGTTGACGGCCGGCAGATTCACAAGAGATTTTGAACGGGAATTGGCTAAATTTGTAGGCGCGCGTGGCGCTTTATTTGTGAATAGTGGTTCAAGTGCAAACCTCGTTGCTCTTAGTGGCCTAACCAGTCCAAAGTTAGGAAAAAAGGCACTCAAAGCTGGTGACGAAGTTTTGACGGTGGCAATGGGATTTCCAACAACAGTCAACCCAATCCTTCAAAATGGCTTGAAACCAGTTGTTGTTGATGTTGAGCTTGGTACTTATGATGCAAAAACCGACATGCTGAGAGAAGCCGTTGGTCCAAAAACCCGAGCCATCATGATGGCACATACCCTTGGCAATCCCTTTGATCTAGATGCGGTGCAGGCGTTGTGTAAAGAGCACGACCTTTGGTTAATTGAAGATTCTTGTGACGCACTAGGAGCCACATATCGAGGTCAACGTACAGGCAGCTTTGGAGACACAGCTACCGTAAGTTTTTATCCAGCACATCACATCACCACTGGTGAAGGTGGAGCAGTTTTTGTAAAGTCACCTTTAGTGAAAAAGCAAGTTGAGTCGTTTCGTGACTGGGGTCGCGATTGTTATTGCGAAACAGGGCAAGATGACACATGTGCAAAGAGATTTGGTTGGAAGTTAGGCGATTTGCCAGAAGGTTACGACCACAAGTACACATACAGTCATATCGGTTACAACTTAAAAGCAACCGACATGCAAGCGGCGCTTGGGCTAACCCAACTTCAAAAGCTCGATGGGTTTATTGCTGCTCGAAACAAAAACTTCAACTACTTGTACTCGCGCCTCAGCGGAGTCGAAGGACTCATCATGCCTAAGGCAACTGAACATTCAGAGCCCTCATGGTTTGGTTTCCCAATTACATTGGATCCGACGCACCGAGTTAATCGTGAAGAACTCTTAAGATTCCTCGACTCTAAGAAAATTGGAACCAGGCTAATGTTCGCCGGAAATATTTTGAAGCAACCTGCTTATCGAGACGTAAGTTTTAGAGTAGTTGGGGACCTTACAAACACAGATATAGTTATGATGCGAACCTTCTGGGTTGGTGTCTATCCTGGTTTAACTGAACCAATGCTTGATTATGTAGTCGAAAACATCATTGAATTTGTGGCAAAATGCTAAACCAATGAAAACTTTATTCAAATTTCGAAGCCACTCTAAATTGGTGTTTCTTTTTGGTTTACTGCTCGTAATTGTAGGAAGTTTTTCACTTACCCCAATAATCAATTCGAATTTAGATTCTGTAAGAAACCAAACTCTGATCCCTGGGGAGATCATCAAGTTAAGGGATTTCAACAAAAAAATAGGTACCGAAAATGTTAATGTTGCTCTGAGTTTCCCCCAGAACCAAGCAAATTCAAAACTTATCAGCATAAAGAATAATGAGGATACGGAGTTTTCCGTTTTCTTGATTGATGGCGGTGCCTTCCTATACTTTCAATCACCGAACAATGATGGCAAGGTCGAAGTCCTTGACCCAATTAGCGTGCCGGTAAGTACCAACAATGGCGTATCCGAATTTTCAATCGAAGTTAGTGAGAAACTTGAGTTAATTGTTATTGAATCTGAAGTAGTTTCACACAGATGGACCCCGCCACAAGAGCTTCGAGACTTAAACTTAACTCAAATTCAAAGTGGAAATGCAGAGAAAATAGATTTAGTTCTTAAACAAAACGTCAAAATCAAGAATGAAGTTGTCGCTTTGTTTATTTTTCTGCCAATGATCCTTTCTATAGTTGTCACAAATCGATCTGCCATACGCTTGCGTGCGGCAGACAGAATTAAATGGATCAGCTTTAGTGCTTTTCCGAGTTCCAACAAGCTGATTCTTGGATCTTTGGTCGCAGGTTTCGGACTAATCGCGCTGATCCCACCCTCGCCGCCATCTGGAAATCTGATCCACAGCACAGTGGATGCAGCGAAGATCGAATCCTCTGATCTGCAACTGATAAACGAGGAATTCAAAGGTGGCTGGCTATTTGCAAACCCACCACAACTTGGACTACTTCCTGAGGATTACACGACAACTTTTGTATTTGATTTGAGTCTGAACTTGGATTCTGATGAGCGATTTACTGAAATATTCGCACTTGGGCAGCCTCAGAGTGAACTTGCTTCTCCAAGATCTCGTGGAAACTTTGAACTGTCAATGAATGCAGAGCAACGAATTTCATTCCAAGTTCCAGGGGAGAGAGCTAAAAGCACTTGGTTTTCAACAGGCCTTAAACCGGGCACTCACCGCGTGCAGGGAGAAATACGTTATGGTCGTGAAATAGAACTTTTGGTTGATGGAATTTTAGTCAATGCCATGGCAGCGAATACTCAGCAGTATTTATTACAGCGGCCTAATTTGTTTATGAGTGATTACTTAATTAATAACTTAGAGTCTGGAAGTTTTTCTTGGAGCATCGAGTCAGAATTAGCCAAACCTATTGCCTATGGAATCTATCGCCTGCAATTGTTTTTGGGATCACTTCTCTTGCTGGCAGGTTTTTCAGCGCTAACATCAAAAATGTTGGCTCGTTCCATTTGCCCGACTCTGAGCAATGATGGCTCACACAAAGTATTAAGGGCTAGTTTTTTTACTTTTTTCCTGCTGTCCGGTATCGGAGTATTTCTTTGGAGCATTGCGATCCAACCTGCCACAGAATCAGGTTGGCCAAGAAACACTCCATTGTTTTGGAGTCAATTTAGGTTCTCAGATCTGACTCAAATATTTCTTTCCTCGCAGCATTCGGACCCCTATACGATCGCGAATGTCACCTATCCACCTTTTGGAATGGTACTTTTCAAAACAGTAGGTTTTCTTTCCGCGAAGCAGGCGACGATTCTTGTAATTTGCTCATCCTTATCGGTGATCTTTTCTGTTTTCGTTCGAATTCTCCAGCTTCGACCTGACTTCGAAATCAAAGAAAAAATTGCGACAGTTTCCATGCTCTTGCTTTCCTACCCACTCTTGTTTGCAGTCGATAGGGGAAATCTCGATCTTGTATTGACCGCGCTGCTACTTTTGGCTGTGTGGGTAAACTTCAAGGACGGTCCTTCGTATAGGGCCGGTTTGTTAATCGGCCTAGCTTCAGCGATAAAAATATATCCGCTACTTTTATTGCCAACCTACTATTACAACAAAAGGGACCCTCGTTTATTGGTAACATCTATCAGCGCATTCTGTGCGTTTTCGATACTTGGTGCATGGCAATTTAGTCTCGGTCCTGGACAGTTCTTGAAAACTGTGATTCTTGGATCTGCAGGACAGGGGTTGGAAGGGGACTACGCCATACGGTGGAATGGCTCGTTAGCAGGATTTGTGACAACTTTGGCTCGAGCAGTTGATTCGGAATTTGAAACAAGAGTATGGCGTGTCTTTAGTAGTCCGGCATCCACGTTGTCTATGATTTTGGTTTCCATAATAATTCTGATTTACGCGGCTATGGTAAAGATGGAGAAGGCAAAATTTACGCTGATCAGTATTGCATTGCTTACATTGATTTTTCCTTCCACGCCTGCCTACCGATTCACGATTTTTCTGGTTGCCATTGCATTTTTGCTCTTACTTGGTATCAATGACTCCAGGGACCTCACGATAATCGGTGTACTGCTTGGCGTCATTCTGAGTCCAGTGGTCTATTGGTACTTTGGCATGGGCGCAGTAAGTACTTATTCGATAATCATCCCTTTGGCCACGTTGAGCTTGATGATCTTCCTTCTTAAGCCAGTACCTCATTTGGTTAGCGGAAGGAATGAGAATGTGAACCACGGAGAGCAAGATTCGCAAGCGAATATTGCTCAGTAGACTTAGACATCGGTCAAAGTCTCATTAGGAGTATCCGTGGCAATAGTCGTAGTCTGGGTTGCCCTTAAACCCGAAATCCTTGATCCACAGGGTCGTGCGGTACTTGGCGCATTGGGTCGACTTGGGCTTTCTGGCGTTGTCGATGTGCGACAAGGCAAGCAATTCGTACTCAATATTGAGGGCGATGTCGACGACGCGAAGTTAGCCCAAATCCATGAGATCGCAGCAACTCTTTTCAGCAACCCAGTCATTGAAGATTTCACAGTAGAAGTTCGCCCATGACTCCTCGGGTTGGCGTGATCACCTTCCCTGGATCCCTTGACGATAAAGATGCTGCTAGAGCAGTTCGATTAGCTGGCGGCGAATCCGTTTCACTTTGGCACGCTGATGCCAACCTGCACTCAGTTGATGCTGTTGTGATACCCGGCGGATTTTCCTACGGCGATTACTTACGTTGTGGAGCCATCGCAAAATTCGCACCAGTTATGGAAAAGCTTGTTGATGCAGGTAATGGTGGATTACCGATTCTAGGTATTTGTAATGGTTTTCAAGTTTTAACAGAATCTCATTTATTGCCTGGCGCACTAACTCGCAATGATCACCTTCACTTTATTTGTCGAGATCAAAAGCTCCGGATCGAAAACAACTCCTCGGCCTGGACTAGCGAGTTTTCAATTGGACAAGAAATTTTGATTCCACTTAAGAATGGTGAAGGCGGCTATGTCGCCGACGAAAAAACCTTGGACGAACTTGAAGGCGAAGGTCGAGTAATCGCCCGGTATTTGGAAATCAATCCAAACGGATCACGTCGTGACATCGCAGGCATTACGAATGCGCGTGGCAATGTAGTCGGCATCATGCCTCATCCAGAGCACGCAGTTGAAAAACTAACTGGACCAACTACAGATGGAATCAATTTCTTCACTTCAGTACTATCCGGATTACTCAAATAGTTGATAGAAATGACAGAACAAAAAGCTGCGTTTAGACCTGACATACAGGCCCTTAGATTCTTCGCAGTAATGAGTGTTGTTTTATTTCATGCGGAAATTCCATTCATCAATGGAGGATTCATTGGTGTCGACATATTCTTTGTGATTTCTGGCTACCTAATCATCGGCATGCTGCACAGAGAGTTTAAGCATTCAAGAAAGATCAACGTCATCGAATTCTGGGCAAGACGTATGCGAAGACTTATGCCTGCGGCCACCTTAGTCATTACCGTTACATTATTTTTCACATATTTGATCTCGGGTCCTTTCGTAGCAAAAGGTTCGGCAGTTGACGCGATGTGGGCGTCGTTTTATGGCGCAAATATACGATTCGCCTTGACTGAGTCCGACTATTTTTCAACTATAGATCAAAGTCCCTTTTTGCACTTTTGGTCGCTAGGAGTTGAAGAGCAGTTTTATTTTGGTCTGCCAATACTTATAGTTATTTGCGCTAAATTTTTTCGCATTTCAAACGCATTCAAATTCTTTGTTTTACTGCTCATTGGTGCTGCAGCTTTCTCAATCGCCGCCATGCTTTACTTCAAGTTACAAACAAGCTCGTGGGAATTCTACGGGCCTCTATCTCGAGGATGGGAGTTTGCAGCAGGAGGAATATCTGCAGTACTAAGTCAAAATCGAATAGAAACTCAAGTCGAGACCTACAAAAAAAGAGTTTTTTACAATGCAATAGTTGCATTCTCTTGGATAGCGATCATATTGTCGAGTTTCCTGATCAACTTTCAGGATGTAAACGCAAATTTAAAGATAGTAGTCCCAGTCTTTTGTACTGCTGTGCTTCTCTACATGAATCCCACAAGGCGAAGCTCTTCTAATCTAGAAGATCAACTACTGTCAAACGGGTTTGTGCAAAGAATCGGAAATTATTCATACAGTTTATATTTATGGCATTGGCCTGTCATAATTCTTGGGTTTAGCGCTTTAAGAATAAATGGATCGGAACTAACGAATTTTGATTATTTGCAAATCATAGTTTTGATTACTGTTTCGATTTTTTTAGCACTATTAACTTGGAAATACATTGAAGAGCCAATCAGAAGAAACGAAACACTAGTTAGCAAACCGAACTTAAGTTTAGTTCTAGGGGTTGCTCTAAGCGTAGGGTCGTTTACGATCGCACTGTTTGTTAACCAAAATACGATAGTTAAACTTTCAGACGCACCTGTCGTCGCTATTTCAAGTGCACCTGAAACAAAGTCTTTGAATTCTTATGAGATCGATAATCTAATCAAAACATTTTCGCCAAAGATTAGTTCAACGGATGAACTTGCGCAGAGCGCGTTACAACTGGTTAAGCAGGCACAAACTGTTAAGAGCCCATCTGAAGTCGATGGCTGTTTTCTTTCGAGATTGAAAAAAGCAGACCCTGATGAGGCGTGTGTGTACGGTTCCGGGACGGTAGAGCGATGGGTTTTATTTGGAGATTCATATGCAAATATGTGGATGCCTGGTCTGATTCCAGATGGTGAAGCTGACACATACGCTCTTGAACTGCAAACCCGAGGAGTCTGCACTCCTGCTCTAATTCCCATATATGATGCGAAGATCGCTGGAGGTAGAAGCATTGAATGTGAAAAGTGGCGAGATGAAGTAATTAATCGACTTGTAAGGAATCCACCGGACGTCATTATTGTTGCGTCAAGTTGGATCTCGAACTACACCGTTGCCGGCCCTAACGGTGGCGCTGAGACTAACAAAGAAGTGGCACAAGCCGCGAGAGAGGCTGGCCTAGCAGCATTATTCAGTAAGCTACCAAAGGAATCCCTCATTATCTACATACGAGCGACGCCAAGAATGTCATTTGATGTTCCTAGTTGCCTTTCCACGCGCGTACCGAAGGCTTGCCAAATGCCAACGGCTGATGCCTTAGATCCCACGGATGTAGACGTCGAAATTGCAAGTAGATTTCCAAGTGTTAAGGTGCTCGATTTAACTCAGGCTCTTTGCTCAGAAACAATTTGTCATTCTGTCAGAGGTGGAAGCATGGTTTACCGTGATTCAGGGCATGTAACTGCCGATTACAGCTCAAAGCTTCACGTTATGTTTAAAGAATTAGTAAAAGCCCTTCAAGTCAAATAGATGAATCATAGGTAATTTTGTTCCATGCCTCTAAAGGATAAATCATGAGTGTAGATAAAGTTTCTGACGCAATTGCTTCGCCGAAGATAGAGCAGCCATTTGCGGAACTTGGATTAAAGAAGGATGAATACAAATCCATTCGGGAGATCTTAGGACGGCGCCCAACTTCTTCTGAGTTAGCGATGTATTCAGTGATGTGGTCAGAACATTGCAGCTACAAGTCCTCTAAAGTTCACCTTCGTCAGTTTGGAACTAAAGTTCCAAAGAATGATTCGATGCTGGTTGGTATTGGCGAAAATGCCGGTGTCGTAGACATTGGTCACGGTTGGGCTGTGACATTCAAAGTCGAGTCCCATAATCACCCTTCATATGTTGAGCCTTATCAAGGCGCAGCAACCGGAATCGGTGGCATTGTGCGAGACATTATTTCCATGGGCGCGCGTCCCGTTGCCGTGATGGATCCGCTTCGCTTCGGTGATCCAGAGAATCCAGATACTCGACGGGTATTGACTGGAATCGTTGCTGGAATTGGCGGTTATGGAAACTGCCTTGGACTTCCAAACATCGGTGGCGAAATCGTTTTTGACCCGAGTTATCAGGGCAACCCGCTGGTGAACGCACTTTGCGTCGGCACGATGAAGCACGAAGACATTCACTTAGCAAAAGCAAGTGGTGTTGGTAACGCTGTGATTCTTTATGGCGCACGTACTGGTGGCGATGGCATCGGTGGCGTGAGCGTTTTGGCTTCCGAAACTTTTGATGCTGATGGCCCGGCTAAACGACCAAGCGTTCAAGTAGGCGATCCATTTATGGAGAAGTTACTGATCGAGTGCACATTAGAAGTTCTGCATGCTGGTTTGGTTGAAGGTATTCAAGATTTGGGCGGCGCTGGAATTTCGTGTGCGACAAGTGAACTTGCCAGCAACGGTGAAGGTGGAATGCATGTTTGGCTAGATCGGGTTTTGCTACGGGATAGCACGCTGTCACCAGAAGAAATTTTGATGAGTGAATCTCAAGAACGAATGTGCGCTGTGGTTGAACCGGCAAAGATCGATGCGTTCATGGCAGTTTGCAAAAAGTGGGATGTTGAAGCAGTAGTCATCGGTGAAGTTAATAACTCTGGTCGGTTAACCGTTGAATGGCACGGCGATGAAATTGTTAATGTGCCACCACGATCGGTAGCTCACGACGGTCCGGTTTATGAACGACCATTTGCTCGTCCGGACTGGATGGATGTTCGCCAAGCTTCAGGTCCTGAAAACTTATTAAGACCAAACAGTGCAGCTGAAGTTAAGCAAACTTGGCTAACTATGACAGGAACCCCAAACCTGGCTTCAAAGTCATGGGTGACTTCGCAATATGACCGATACGTAATGGGCAATACGATCTTGGCTCAACCTGAAGATTCGGGAATGATTCGCGTTGATGAAGCAACCGGCTTAGGTGTTGCGGTTTCAACAGATTGCAACGCGCGGTTCGTGGCGCTGGATCCATATAAGGGTGCGCAGCTTGCTTTGGCTGAGTCTTATCGAAACGTAGCCGTAACTGGAGCGAAGCCTTTAGCAGTAACTAACTGTTTGAATTTTGGTTCACCCGAGGATCCTGCGGTGATGTGGCAGTTCGAGCAAGCAGTAACTGGCCTTGCTGATGCGTGTTTAGAAATGGGAACCCCCGTTACTGGTGGAAACGTCTCGTTCTATAACCAAACTGGGGAAGTTGCGATCCATCCAACTCCAGTCATTGGTGTTCTCGGAGTGATCGACAATGTTGCGCATCGCACACCTATGGCTTGGGCTCAGGATGGCGAACTGGTTTATGTGCTGGGAACAACTCGCGATGAATTGGCCGGTTCGGAATGGGCGCATGCAATTCATTCTCACCTGGGTGGTCATCCGCCAGTTTTGGATTTGCAGTCCGAGATGACCTTGGCCGAGATTTTGGTTGCCGGTTCTAGTCAAAAGTTGTTTTCTGCCGCGCATGATGTTTCCGAGGGTGGAATTGCCCAAACCATTGCTGAGATGGCGATGCGATCTGGTTTTGGTGTTCGACTAGAAGTTCCAGCCGGACTTGATGCCTTTACCTTCCTATGGAGTGAGTCGGCTACCCGCGCTGTTGTTGTAGTTCCACAGAATCGCAATGAAGAGTTCTTGGCGCTTTGTGAGTCCAAGTCATTCGCAGCCACAAAAGTTGGCACTGTCGATTCATTGAGTAAAGCAATTGAAGTTTCAGGAGTGTTTGGTGAAACAATTTCTCTAGACATCGAAGAACTGCGGGCAATTAGCGAAGAGACACTTCCTCGATTGTTTGGCTAGAACAGCTCGCTTAAATCACTTCGTTCGCCACTTGCAATGATTCTTCCGCTAGCAACTGCCTCAACCCAAGACAACTCTTTAGTGAAAAGCTCGAGCCAAGTTTGTGGACTCATTTCAACAACGGCTGGAGGTGTGCCACGACGGTGTGTGGTGCCGCCAAGAATTTGGATCGCTAAGTAAGGCGGGACTCGAACTTCTACGGCGCGCCCTGCATATTGCTCGGCAAACCATTGCAGGGAAGTGCGCACGCCGGCTGCCAGTAACTCTGGGTTATCTGGATTCGCAATTGCATCCTGAGCATTACTCAATGCCAGCGCGCAGTCCAACTTTGTCATACGCACATCTTCTCGCAGATGCCGGCAAGTAGACTAGGGACGTGGCAGGCGATGGTCGACTCAATCATGAGTTGCTCCCAGGGGAAAAAGGTCCGCAGGATGCCTGCGGGGTATTTGGCGTATGGGCTCCCGATGAAGAAGTCGCCAAACTTACGTTTTATGGTTTGTATGCCTTGCAGCATCGTGGCCAAGAATCAGCTGGCATTGCAGTTAGCGATGGCCACAACATCACGGTATTTAAAGACATGGGTTTGGTTTCGCAGGTCTTTACTGAATCTGCTCTGGAATCTCTAGTTGGTTACATCGCAATCGGTCACACTCGTTACAGCACAACTGGCTCGAGTTGTTGGGATAATGCGCAACCTACATTCCGCGCAACTGCAACAGGTCACTTGGCGCTGTCACACAACGGCAACATAACTAACACACATGAATTGACTTCGCGGCTTCGTGAGGCGCGGGAATCTGCTGGTGAGTTATACCCGGACTTTGGGAACTTGGCTACAACCGATACCGATATTTTGACTGCGTTGTTGGCAGCTCACCCTGACATGACTATGGAAGCTGCAGCGATGCTCGAGCTACCAAAAGTTGCTGGCGCATTTTCACTAGTTTTCATGGATGATCAAACTTTGTATGGCGCGCGTGATCCGCAAGGCATTCGTCCATTGGTATTGGGTCGACTAGATCGCGGATGGGTGATCGCTTCCGAAACTGCTGCGCTGGATATTGTTGGCGCAACTTTTGTGCGCGAAATCGAACCAGGCGAGATAGTTGCGATCGATGAACACGGATTACGTTCAATGCGATTTGCTGAAGCTGATCCAAAGGGCTGTCTATTTGAGTTTGTTTACTTAGCCCGGCCAGATACTTCAATCAATGGCAATGCCGTCCACGGCGTTCGTGTTGAGGTCGGCCGGCGTTTGGCAAAAGAGTTTCCAGTTGATGCCGATGTCGTGATCCCAGTGCCTGAGTCAGGAACGCCAGCTGCGGTTGGGTACGCCCAAGCAAGTGGAATCCCGTTTGCGCAAGGATTTGTGAAGAATGCTTATGTCGGTCGAACCTTTATTCAACCAAGCCAAACCATTCGTCAACTCGGTATTCGCCTAAAACTCAACCCACTTCGTGAGGTCATTGAAGGCAAGCGTTTAGTCGTAGTCGATGATTCGATAGTTCGCGGAAATACCCAGCGCGCGATCGTAAAGATGTTGCGGGAATCTGGCGCATTGGAAGTCCATGTTCGAATCTCTAGCCCGCCGGTTCAATGGCCATGTTTTTATGGAATTGATTTTGCAACTCGCGCTGAATTGATTGCCAACGGATTAACGATTGAAGAAATCCGACAGTCAATAGGCGCCGATTCGCTATCATTTATTTCTCTTGATGCCTTAGTTGAATCCACAAACGTGGCAAAAGATCGGTTATGCCGTGCCTGCTTTGATGGCGTCTATCCTGTTGAACTTCCGGATGAAGCAAAACTTGGTAAGCATGTGCTCGAAGGTTTTGGGATTGCGCACGATGAGTTAGCTGCAATTGATGAAGTGGTTCGTCGGCCTTGAGTGAAAAGTCTTCATACGCAGCAGCCGGTGTTGACACAGAAGCCGGAGAACGCGCCGTAGATTTAATGCGTAGCGCGATTGATAAGTCCACTAGAAGCGAAGTCGTCGGTGACTTTGGTGGCTTTGCTGGGCTATTTGATATCAGCGCATTTAAGACAATGACAAAGCCGCTATTAGCCACCTCAACTGATGGTGTTGGCACAAAAATTGACGTGGCACGGCGTATGGATATTCATGACACCATCGGCATTGATTTAGTTGCCATGGTGGTTGATGACTTAGTGGTTTGTGGCGCACAACCTTTGTTTATGACGGACTACATTGCCGTTGGCAAGGTTCATCCAGAACGAGTGGCTGCAATTGTTACTGGCATTGCAAATGGTTGCGTGTTGGCAGGGTGCGCTCTGGTTGGTGGCGAAACTGCTGAGCATCCAGGACTACTTGGTGTTGATGACTACGACATTGCCGGTGCTGGTACCGGAGTAGTTGATGAAGTTGACTTGCTTGGACCACAACGTGTCGTCGCTGGTGACTTGGCAATTGGCATTGCCTCAAGCGGCCTACATTCAAATGGCTATTCACTGGCGCGTCATGTGGCATTCAATGTGGCAGGATTTGATGTTCATGATCACATTGATGAATTTTCGCGCACTCTGGGTGAAGAGTTGTTAGAACCGACTCGGATCTATGCCAAAGATATTTTGAATTTGATTAAAGCTGTTCCGGTCCATTCGATCTCGCACATAACCGGTGGCGGAATTGCGGCTAATGTTGCGCGCGTTCTACCGGCATATCTGGCACTAGAAATAGATCGCGCGACTTGGAGTCCGCAAGCGATCTTTGCTTGGTTGCAAGCGCGCGGCAACATCGAACAGAGCGAAGCCGAGAAAACATTCAATATGGGAATTGGTATGTTAGTGATTGTTCCGGCTAGTGCTGCCCAACTAGCGATTACATCACTGCAGGCAAGTGGATTATCAGCCTGGGTTTGTGGCGAAGTGCGAAATCGAAACGCAGGTGAAATCGGAGACGCTGTCGCTAAAGGCGGAAATGGCGGCGCAGTTTCTTTGGTAGGGAATTACAAGTAAGCCCTAAGCTTCTTCGTCTTCATCATCTTCGTAGTACTTCGCGTATGGATCATTTTCAACTTCAGCACCATCAAAGTCATCATCAGCTGCAACATAAGCGGATCCGCCAAGTTCAGCTTGTAACGCGCTCAAGTCTGTATTAGGGCTGTTGTATTTCAGATCGCGAGCAACTTTAGTTTGCTTGGCTTTTGCCCGACCACGTCCCATGGCTACGCCCCCTTAACTTCCTGGAGTTTCAATTTCTACTGTTTCCTTGAGCCAGAATTCGTGACATTGGCTGGCGGTAACAGAATCACAGTCTATCTGAGCCAAGTTTGAGCGCACCTGAAGGGCGCTTTTCACTACTTTTATGCCAACAGCGCCACTTTTTCAGGCATTTTGGACCCACTGGTTTGCAATAGTAAGGATTTGTTAAAGATTGCTTGAAATAGCCCCCCTCGACTCGCGGGTGTCCGATTTGCGCTATTTAATCGTTAAGTATTTATCCCAAGAATTGTAGGTTTCTCCTGTGTCTGAGTCCCAAGTCCTAATGACCCCCGCTGAAGTAGCAGCCCTATTTCGGGTCGATCCAAAGACTGTGACGCGTTGGGCTGATGCCGGAAAGATGACCGCAGTTCGCACCCTTGGCGGCCACCGCCGCTATCGCGCAGATGAAGTTCATAACCTGCTGGTTTCAAACTCGCTTTCGGTGGCTGCAGTAAGTTCCCAATCAAGTTAAAGCACTAGAGCTTAAATCCCGCATCGTGCGATGCTTTGGTAGCGCTCTGATTGGGTGAATCTGCTTTGCCTGATTGACTGGTTTTCCCGTATGCTTCAATCTCATGCCTTTCACAAGAAGGCATTTGCCCCCATCGTCTAGTGGCCTAGGACGCTGCCCTTTCACGGCGGTAACACGGGTTCGAATCCCGTTGGGGGTACGCAAGATTTTTTGGCTTGACCGCCAGGAAATCGGCTGAAGTACCTGGCATAAAGTTGGGTATCTAGGCCCCGTAGCGCAGTTGGTTAGCGCGCCGCCCTGTCACGGCGGAGGTCGCGGGTTCGAGTCCCGTCGGGGTCGCTGCAAGATCGGTCTTCGTCTTTGATGTTGATCGGTTTTGCGTGGCCAGGTAGCTCAGTTGGTACGAGCGTTCGACTGAAACTCGAAAGGTCGTCGGTTCGACCCCGACCCTGGCCACATTTGAAAGTTTTAGAAGGATTGAATTCCTGATCGTTAACTGACCCTGGCTACGTTGCTTGAACTAGTTACACCACTCAACAACAACGTCAGTCAAGACGTCAGCAACGATGTGGACTGAACTTTCGGTTGCCCATTCAGTGGCAGCGTGAGCGCCTTCGCCATCAACCCCAAATAACACAGTTGTGATGCCCGCATCATTCATCAAGGCAGCATCAGTCCAATACCATTCACCACGAAATACAGCTGGAGTTCCGGTGTGGTTTTGAAAGTGACTTTGAATTAGTCGAACAATTTCGTGATCTTCACTAACTTGCAATGGGGCGCGGGTAAATCCGCCACCTAGTTCATAGAAAAAATCTTTGGTGGTTGCAGCGACGGCATCCAAAATTGCAACTAATTCAGCGCGCACACCTTCGGGAGTCTCGCCCGGAACTGTTCGGCGCTCAATTGCGATTGTGCATTTAGCTGGGTAACTAGAAAGCTCTTCACCACCCTTGATGATTGAGGCGTGAACCGATGGAGTTTCCAGATACTTAACGTGTGGTCGTGAGGTTAGTTCAGCGGCGTACTTATCAAGCGCAACCAGTGCATAACCCGCCTTTGAAATCGCATCGATTCCCAGATCATGGCGTGAACCATGAGCAGCCAAGCCATTGATTGTTAAGTCAAACCAAACGAAGCCCTTATGCGCCACGGTCAGCCCCAACATCGTTGGTTCGGCTACGACTCCAACATCTGCTGTGAAATGTTTCAAGACTTCTTCGGTGCCAATGTTGCCATGCTCTTCATCAGAGACAGCAGCAACGATTACTTGCCCAGTAATACCTCGCTGAACTGCGCGATGAGCAGCAATCATTTGTCCAGCCAGCCCACCTTTCATATCGAAAGTTCCCCGGCCGTAAACATTTCCATCTTTTCGAATGGCCGTATTGCCGTTACCTTCATAACTGGCAACAGTCACGGTATCTATGTGACCGTTGAGCATAATTTTTTTAGAGGTTGTCGCACCCTGACTGCAAGCAACAATCGATGGGCGACCTGGTGTTCCTTCCAGGCGAGTGACATCGAATCCACGTTCGGTAAACCAATTTCCAATGAAGGTCGCAATTTCTGATTCGCCCAGCGCACCTGGCACCAAAGTGCTGTTAACCGAGTTGATTTCGGTTAGGGCACACAACAACTCAACTGGGTTATCAAGGTTGTACTTGGACATAACTACTCCTGGTTAGGTTGACTTTATTGAAGTGGGTTGGCGGATCGACCTTCAGTGCTGAATAAAACTATGACTGAATCTTTTGTGATCCCAAGTTCGTCGCGTCGTTCTTGCGTGGAAAGTGCTTTGCGGACTCCGGACAAAGTGGCCGCACCACATGGTCCAGCATCAACTCCAAGGTCAGCCAGAACTTTAAGATCCAAGCGGGTTTCATCATCGGTCAAGGCAACTGCGGCATCAACTCCAGCTTGATGCGTAGGCCAAGAATCAGACGAAGGTGTTCCGCAGTTCATGCCAGCCATGATCGTTGGCACAGTGTCTACGCTGGTGAGCTCGCCATTTTGAAGGGACTGCAGCAAGCACGCAGCGCCGATGGCTTCAACGCTTAGCACCACAGGCTTGCGACCTGGCTGGCTTCGATAGTGTGCCAAAACCGAATGCAAGAAGGCGCCAACGCCAACAGGGGCAGCCACTAAATCTGCTGGACCTGATCCAAGTTTGCGTAACTGCTCATCAGTTTCGGTGCATAGCGTGGTGTAACCCTCAATAATCCAATTTGGAATTTGTACGTATCCGGGCCAAGACATGTCTTGGATGTGAATGGCATTATCCAAAGTTGAAGTGATTTCTTTGGCAAGTTCAACAGCCTCGTCATAGTTGCCGTCAATGATCGTGATTTCAGCACCTTCGCCAGCAATGTTGTTGATGGCCTGTTCACTAACGCCATCTGGAATTACGATCGCACACTCCAAACCCAGGCGCTTTGCCATGTGGGCCACGGCACGGCCGTGATTTCCGTCAGTTGCTGCTACCAAAGTCGGTTTGTTGTCCGAATCAATCGCTGCCTTGACCTCGTCGATGTCCGCGGGGTTCGCGCCGTCCGTTAATGCCTGCGCAACAGCCCAAGAAGCTCCCAAAATTTTGAATGCAGAAAGATTCATACGAGCAGATTCATCTTTTATAAAAATTCGACCAACACCAAGTTGAGCAGCGATCGTTGGTAACTCTATTAATGGCGTGACTGAATAATTCGGCAGGCTCTGATGAAAGCGAGCAACTTCTTTAGCCGGCGCAGCGCAAGCCCAACTTCGTGCTGTTGGATTTGAATACCAAGTCTTGTTATCGCCAGCTTCCCGCGTAAGAGTCATGGCATTGAGTATTTCACTTTGTTGACGCGTTGCAGATCAGTGAATATTTTTTGCTTATACGGACAAATTGGAACTTGCAACACGCAGTTACCAAGAATTCATTTTGCGTTAAAAATCCATTGAATAGTGGGTTTTAGTAAGTAATTGGTAAAAAACCGTTATTTTTAAGCGAATATGACTTGTCAAACGAATAACACCTGTGTAATTTAATAACAAGTTCGGTTATTCGACCGCGTAACACAAGGGTTTGTCGCTCGCATCAGGGCAGCAGCAAACTTGTTACGACTAGCCAGGAGGTTCCAGGTGAGCGATTTCGCTCTACTTCCCTTCACTGAAACTGACAATCTGGGTTGGCACGAACGTGCTCTTTGTGCCCAGACTGATCCCGAAGCTTTCTTCCCTGAAAAGGGCGGCTCAACTCGCGAAGCAAAGCGAGTATGTAGTTCATGCGAAGTAAAGGTCGAATGTCTTGAATACGCACTCGAGAATGACGAGCGCTTTGGTATTTGGGGTGGCCTATCTGAACGTGAGCGTCGTCGCCTAAAGCGGGCGCAAGCCGGATAGTTTTCAAAGCTTTAGAAATCGGCTCTAATCCTTAGGGATTGGGGCCGATTGCTTTTTCGGCTCTAGCTTCTGATTTCTGGGCCCTCATAATTTGGATCAACATCATCTGGGCGCAATCCGGTAACCAAGCTGACTAGTTCCGCTAACACATCACGCACTACTCGTTGCAAAAGTTCCTTTGAGTCAGACCGCATTTCGATTGGACGTTGATACAAAACGATTGCTGTTGGATTGCCTTGATCAATTCGGCCCAGTGGCACGTGACCACTGGCAAAAGTTAAATCACGTTTGTTCGGAATTTCTTCCAGCACGAATTTTATTGCAGTCAGCATGGTTCCTAGGCGAGCATCGAGATCCTCTACGGCTTCGCGCATTTCCCTAACAAAGAATTGATCGCTGGACTCATGAGATGGCGCTGAATGTGGCAGGGCCGGTCCACGCAAACCGCGGTCATGGCGATCACGTTTAACGCTTAGATTCACCCCACTTGGTGTTCCAGATTTCACACACTCACACCTTTCGGTGTTTCGATACCCACACCCCAAGACTATGTCGACTAGTTTGGCGAATGTGGGATCACGCCGTTGTTCTAAGCCTTCATGCAGTAAGCGAGCTGTTGCGACGCTGACGTATGTCTACGCTGACTCCACTGCCGTCCTTGGTCCGCTGGCAACTTATGCCGAACCACATTGCTATGACTTATGTGAAGACCACTCAGCTCGCATGACTGCGCCGCGGGGTTGGGACGTAGTGCGACTAGCTCCAGATCCAGAAGCCTTAAAGCCCAGCGTTGATGACATCGAGGCATTGGCGAATGCGGTGCGCGAAATTGGCCGAGTCGAACCTGCAGCCCAGACAGTGGAAGTTAATCGCCGTGGTCATTTGCGAGTACTGCGCGACTCGGGACAAGACCCACAAAGCTAATTTGAAAAAGACTTAAGCCCTAAAGGCTGAGCAACTGGCTACTCCTAGACTTAAAGAATGCGCGATTTATCAGCCCTTATTAAGGCCTATGACATCCGCGGCGTTGTGCCAGACCAGTGGGGACCGGATTTATCCCGTGAGGTTGGCACTGCCTTCGTCGAAGTCTTGGGTATTAGGTCAAGTGATGGGGGAGCTGGACGCATTGTGGTCGGGCATGACATGCGTCCTACTGGCCCAGACTTGGTTGCCACCTTCATTGATGGGGTAACTGCGGCTGGAGTAGATGTGGTCAACATCGGATTGTGCTCAACTGATGGTTTGTATTTTGCGAGCGGTCGCATAGATGTTCCGGGTGCAATGTTTACGGCAAGTCACAATCCAGCCGAATACAACGGCATCAAACTATGTCGTGCGGGCGCTGCTCCAGTTGGCCAAGATTCTGGGTTATCGCAGATTCGCGAAATGTTGGAAAGTGAAAACTTACCTAACTATGACGGACCATATGGTTCTACGTCATCACAAGATATGTTGCTTGCGTACGCGCAGTATTTACGCGAACTCGTTCCGCTGGATAAGTCTCGAAGGTTGAAAGTTGTTATTGACACTGGAAACGGCATGGGTGGCTTTACCGTGCCGGCAGTTTTAGGTGATGAAATTTTGCCAGCTTTGCCACTCGATATTGACCCAATGTATTTTGAACTCGATGGTTCGTTTCCAAATCACGAAGCGAACCCAATTGATCCAGAGAATCTTCGTGATTTGCAAAAGCGAGTTCTCGAAGTCGGCGCAGACATCGGACTAGCTTTTGATGGCGATGCTGACCGCTGTTTTGTGGTGGATGAAAAAGGTGGCATCGTCGATCCATCAACTCTGACTGCCTTGATCGCAAGTCGGGAGTTAGTAAAAGCTCCAGGTTCAACAATCATTCACAACTTGATAACTTCCCGCGCAGTTCCAGAAATTGTGATCGAAAATGGTGGCATTCCAGTTCGCACTCGAGTTGGACATTCATTTATCAAAGCAACTATGGCCGAAACCGGCGCAATTTTTGGTGGCGAACATTCGGGCCATTTTTATTTTCGAGATTTCTGGAAAGCCGACTCTGGCATGCTTGCGGCGATGCATGCTTTAGCAGCACTTGGTGAAACACCAGAGTCAACAACTTTGAGTGAGCTGCTTAAGCCTTACTTGCGTTACGTAATGAGTGGGGAAATCAATACCAAGGTAACTGACGCTAAATCCGTGATCGCAAGGATAAAAGAAACTGCAACTAAACAGGGCTCTGAACTAGATGAGCTCGATGGTCTAACAGTTTCTGGTGATGGTTGGTGGTTCAATGTTCGCTCTAGCAATACCGAGCCACTACTTCGATTAAATGTCGAAGCCAAAGATATGCAAAACATGGAAATCGTTCGGGACTCTGTCCTGTCAATGATGGTCGGGTAGTCTGTAGTCCATGATTGACGACTTGTTGTTGGATGACATCGCGCGTATGTCCACTCTTGACGCCAGCGACATGTTGCCAGCAGTTGCCAGTTCTGGCGCTCAAATGCGAGAAGCGGTAACAAAAATAAATCGAGCAGATTTAGCCAAAATTGCTAAGGGTGATCAGCCAAGAAATGTAGTGTTTGCTGGCTTAGGAGGCTCTGGGGTTGGTGGGCAAGTCTTGCGAGCCGTTCTGGGGCAGTCAGTGCCAGTCCCAATCCATCTTGAACAAACACATAGCCTCCCAGGTTGGGTTGGCGCAATGGATGTTGTTATTGGTGTGTCCTGCTCGGGCGCGACCGAAGAAACCTTGGGCATGATCGTTGAGGCAGGTCGCCGAGGCGCCCGCGTTATCACTATCGGTGCTGGTGATAGTGACTTAGAAAAACTCTCAGAGTCAATTAGTGGCGCGGTGCATTTTGCGATTGATGCAAAAGGGCGAAGCCCACGTGCTTCATTATGGACACACACGACACCGCTACTGATGGTTGCTAATGCACTTGGAATCGCGCACATTGATGAAAACGAATTTGAAATTGCCGCTGACCTAATGGATGAACTAAGTGTTGCGAACGGTCCGTCGGTGTTATTAGGCGAAAACTCCGCTAAAGCCCTTGCACTTTCGTGCGCAGAATCTTTACCTATGGTTTGGGGTACTGGAATGATTGGCGCGACTGCGGCTGGTCGATTTATGGCACAACTGGCTGAAAATGCAAAGATTCCGGCCGCGCATGGCGAGTTGCCTGAAGTTGGCCACAATCAAATTGTGACTTTCGATGGTGTGTTAGCTGGAGCTGCTCCTGCTCGGGATATTTTTCGTGACGATGAATTGATTGATCGCCGCACTCACTTGTTTATCTTGCGCGACACTAATGAACACCCAGCTGTTGAAAAACGAATTGGAATTGTGAGCCAAATTGCCGCAGATCGAAATGTTCCAGTGACTTTGATTCAAGCCCAAGACGGCCATCCAGTAAGTCGATTAGCCTCGCTGATCATTCCAACTGACTGGGCCAGTGCTTATGCGGGTCTGGCACTTGGAATTGATCCGTCACAAATCAGCACCATCATCCAGCTAAAAGCTGGCTTACAGAGTTAAATTACAAACTAAGTTAATTTTCTAATTTAAGGAAACCTAAAATGAGTACCGAAGGTGGCACTAAAGCAGTCATTGCTGCACTGATGGCAAACAGCGGAATTGCAGTTAGCAAGTTTGTTGCGTTTGCAATAACTGGTTCAACTTCGATGTTGTCAGAGGCAATTCACTCAGTTGCGGATGCTCTAAATCAGGTTTTGTTATTGGTTGGTGGAAAGCGATCCCTGCGGAAAGCTGACGACCAGTATCAGTTTGGTTATGGCCGGGTTCGTTACGTTTATGGATTCATGGTTGCGATCGTGCTATTCATGGTCGGCGGTATTTATTCGCTGTATGAAGGCTGGCACAAATGGAATCACCCGGAGCCTGTCTCGGAATACTGGGTAGCCATTGCGGTTTTGTCCATTGCCATTGTTTTGGAAATATTTTCATTTCGAACCGCAATTATCGAAACTAATAAAGTTCGGGGAAAGCGTTCATTTGCCAAATTTGTCAGAGATTCTCGCCAGCCAGAACTGCCAGTTATTTTGCTTGAGGACTTTGGCGCCTTAATCGGTTTGGTATTTGCGCTAGTTGGTGTCAGTGCTGCTGTTATAACGGGTGATGGTCGCTGGGATGGCATGGGTGCAATGGCTATTGGTTCGCTGTTGATCGTGATCGCAGTGATCTTGGTGCGCGAGATGTCTGGAATGTTAGTTGGCGAAGGCGCATTGCCTGAAGAGTACGAAGCGGTTCAGGCAGCTCTTGAATCGGCTCCACTGATTGAACGCGTTATCCACCTTCGTACTTTGCATGTTGGACCTGATGCCTTGTTGGTTGGAGCAAAGATTGCAATTAGCCGTTCTCAATCTGCCGAAGACATTACTCGTGGCATTGACGAAGCCGAGCAGTTGTTGCGAATTGCCGTACCTAGTGCGCAGTACGTGTTTCTAGAACCGGACTTCGATAAAAGTTAAGTAGTTTCTGCCTGGTTAGCAAGTGAGCCAAGCCATTGTGCCTTGAACCTTTGAGTTATGACACAATAGAACTACCGCTAGCCATCGAAGCCTCGTGACGTTGCGGACACACTGTCACCAAATCCACAACTTTTTCACGAGGAGTAACACCATGGCCTTAGGCCCAAATGACTTCAAAGTTGCTGATCTTTCGCTTGCCGAATTTGGTCGCAACGAAATCCGCTTAGCCGAAAACGAAATGCCGGGCCTAATGGCTATGCGCGCTGAGTTTGGTGCTTCCAAGCCACTAAAGGGCGCTCGCGTCATGGGATCGCTTCACATGACAATCCAGACCGCAGTTCTGATCGAGACTTTGGTAGAACTTGGCGCTGACGTGCGCTGGGTTTCTTGCAACATTTTCTCAACTCAAGATCACGCAGCTTCTGCGGTAGTTGTTGGTCCAAACGGAACTGTTGATGCCCCAAGTGGTGTTCCGGTTTACGCCTGGAAAGAAGAATCCCTAGAGGAGTACTGGTGGTGCACCGAGCAAGCACTGCGTTGGCCAGGACAAACGGGACCAAACATGATTCTGGATGATGGCGGCGATGCCACCATGTTGATCCACAAGGGAACTGAATTTGAAAAGGCAGGATTTGTTCCTGATCCAGCTGGCGCAGACTCCGAAGAGTATGGCGTTGTGCTTTCACTATTGCAGCGCTCACTTAGCGAAGATCCACAGCGTTGGACCACTGTTGGTTCCGAGATCAAGGGTGTCACTGAAGAAACCACAACCGGCGTACTTCGCTTGTACGACATGTTCCGTGACGGAACACTCATGTTCCCAGCGATCAACGTCAATGACTCTGTAACTAAGTCCAAGTTCGATAACAAGTACGGCACTCGCCACAGCTTGATCGATGGCATCAATCGAGCAACTGACACACTAATTGGCGGCAAGGTTGCTGTGGTTTGTGGTTACGGCGATGTCGGCAAGGGCTCGGCAGAATCACTTCGTGGCCAAGGTGCTCGCGTGATCGTTACTGAAATTGATCCAATCTGTGCTCTTCAGGCAGTTATGGATGGATACCAAGTTCTGCCAATCGAAGACGTAATTGATACCGCAGACATTTTCATCACTGCAACTGGTAACAAAGATGTCATCAGCGTTGAGCACATGTCCCAGATGAAACACCAGGCAATTGTTGGCAACATCGGTCACTTCGATAATGAAATCGACATTGCTGGTTTACAGCAGTACCCAGGAATTGTGCGTCGCAACATCAAGCCACAGGTTGACGAATGGATCTTCCCAGATGGCCACAGCATTGTGATGTTGTCAGAAGGTCGTTTGCTGAACCTTGGAAACGCAACTGGCCACCCATCGTTTGTAATGAGTACCTCATTTACAAACCAGGTATTAGCCCAAATCGAAATATTTACCAAGCTCGATGAATACGAATTGGGAGTTCATGTTCTGCCTAAGCACCTAGATGAAAAGGTAGCTCGCTTGCACCTTGATGCTCTTGGTGTGAAGTTGACTGAACTATCAAAGACACAAGCCGATTACCTCGGCGTGGATGTCGACGGTCCTTACAAGTCAGACCTATACCGTTACTAGGAATGAATCCTTTAACCCCATCCGATGGCGCTTCCGGTTTTCCGGGGGCGCCTTGGGCTTTTAGGCGAGCAATCGCTAGGGGCCAAGAACTAAAGATTCCAACGTGGGGTATGGGAGATGCGATCATCTCGTTGGTTGGAGCAATCGGATTCAGTCTGGTCATTGGCTTGGCGCTCATGTCACAAAAGATTGATCCCGAAAATGGTTGGGGATTAATTATTGCGTTCAGTGCACCTTGGCTAGCCCTTGCCGGCTGGCCAATTTTGGCAACAACGCTCAAGGGCAACGGCCCAAAACTTGATTTAGGTTTGAGTGCTCCGCGCACACATCTGCGCTTGGGCTTTGTTGCAGGCTTGGCATCCTTAATCACTGCAAGTTTGCTGGCAGTAGTTGTCACTCGATTCACTGGACCATTAAGTTCCGCCGCAGGTGATGTTGGACTAAATCAAACTGGAATAGTGCTCGTGCTGTTTGTGTTTATGGCAATGTTTGGCGCACCGATTGTTGAAGAGATTGCGTTTCGTGGCATGCTCTATGGCGCATTGGCGAAAGCCCACATCAATGAACACTTAGTTGTAGTAATTACCGCGCTGGTGTTTGCGCTGTTTCACTTTGAGCCAAAAAGATTTCTTATCCTGTTTGTGATCGGCATAATTTTGGGTGAAGTTCGCCGTCACACAGGTAGCACCAGCGCAGCCATTGTTGCTCATATTGTAAATAACGCTCCAGCGGCGATCTATATCCTGGTTACTGCACTACGCACTTAGCTATTGTGCGCTCAGTCCTATGAGAGATTGGCCGATCCTGAGTGGACTATTTAGCCAACTAGGCTTAGGAAAGTGAGCACCCCTCGAGTCGGCGTAATTGGCGGCGGCCAACTTGCCCGCATGATGCAGCCAGCTGCGATCAATTTAGGAATTCACCTGAGAGTGCTTTCAGCAACTGCAACCGAAAGTGCTGCTCAAGTCATTCCAGATACGGTTGTTGGTTCACATGAAGATTGGGAAGCACTAAAAGCGTTTGCCCTGGAATGCGATGTCATAACTTTTGATCACGAACATGTGCCAACCGAGTATCTTGAGAATCTTCAAAAACTTGGTGTTGCTGTTCGTCCAGGACCCCATGCGTTGCGTTTCGCACAAGACAAAATTGAAATGCGCAAGGCACTAACTGCTGCTGGAATTCCATGTCCAAAATGGAAAGAGATTATTTCGGAATCAGACTTATCTGAATTTGGTGATTTAGCAGGCTGGCCATTAATTTTGAAAACCGCCCGCGGTGGATATGACGGCAAAGGAGTTTGGGTTGTTAAGTCGCTGGCTGAAGCCACCGATGTCGTTAAGGAAATCCAAGCCGCAGGTAATCAAGTACTAGCCGAAGAACTTGTGCCATTCACGCGCGAACTTGCGGCTCAAGTTGCCCGCAGTCCACATGGCCAATGTGTTGCTTACCCAGTTGTAAAGTCCACCCAGACTGACGGCATTTGTCACGAAGTTATTGCGCCTTGTCCTGATTTAGATCCTGAGCGCGCAGCTAAGGCGCAAGCAATGGCTATCAAGATTGCTGATCTATTGGATGTGCACGGCATGCTTGCGGTTGAACTCTTTGATACCGGCAGTGAGATTTTGGTTAACGAACTTGCGATGCGTCCGCATAACTCTGGCCATTGGTCGATGGATGGCGCTGTCACAAGTCAGTTTGAAAATCACTTGCGGGCAATTTTGGATTGGCCGCTTGGGTCGCCCGCACCAACGGGACCGCAGACTGTGATGGTCAACTTACTAGGCAAAGATTTAGGCGATCTACACGGCGCTTTTCGTCACATCATGGCTCGAGACCCAGGAATCAAGGTTCATTTGTATGGCAAAGAAGTGCGCCCAGGTCGCAAAATTGGCCATGTGAATGCCACAGGTGGCAACATTGAAGACTTACTGCAACGCGCCTGGCACGCAGCTGATTACCTAACAGGAGTTATTGATGAGTAATGCATTAGTTGGCATCATCATGGGTAGCGATTCTGATTGGGAAACTATGGCATTGGCAGCCAAGGTCTTGGATGAACTAGGCATCAGCCATAAAGCCGAAGTAGTTTCTGCACATCGAATGCCCGAAGACATGGTCAGCTATGCCAAGCAAGCGGCGAGCATTGGCATCCGGGTAATCATCGCGGGTGCAGGCGGCGCAGCACACCTACCAGGAATGGTTGCTTCGATCACGACGTTGCCGGTAATCGGTGTCCCAGTTCCACTAACTCACTTAGAAGGCTTGGACTCGTTGTTATCAATAGTTCAAATGCCCGCCGGCGTACCAGTTGCCACAGTAGGAATTGGTAATGCCAAAAACGCTGGATTGCTCGCAGCCCGAATCATTGCAAGTGCGGGAGATGAATTCGGAACTGAGTTAACAAAGAAGTTAGACAAGTTTCAAGTTGACATGCGTCAGACTGCAATTGATAAGGGTGATGCCCTTAAAGCGCAGCTTGCGAACCTGGCTTCCCAAGATAAGTAACTTGCCATCCGGCATTACTCCAAAGCGCCAAATCCAAACAATTTCGGCCATCAATAATTACCTTGTTAGCAACTCGCTTGGAAATACTTTGCGGATCGAGTTCTCGGTACAACTTCCATTCAGTTAAGTGCAATACCAAATCTGCGCCATCGAAAACTTCCTCGACATTTTCGATTGCAAGGATCGGAAGGTTTCGAGTCAAAACTTGTGGCAGGGCAACGGGATCATGCATTCGAACATTTGCACCACCCTTAGCTAGCAATAGGGCAATGTCCAGAGCCGGCGAATCTCGAATGTCATCGCTATCTGGCTTGAACGCTGCGCCCAAGATCGCAATGGTTTTACCAGCAATTGAGCCAAGATTACGAATTGCTAATTCAACGACATAATCTCTTCGCGACTTATTTACTTCATCTACATTCTTTAGAAACTCAAAATGTTCACTTAGCCCAAGTTCAGTCGCCCGAGCCCGCAGTGCTCGGATGTCCTTTGGTAAGCAGCCGCCACCAAAGCCAATACCTGCGTTTAAGAATCTTCTTCCAATTCTTGTGTCATGCCCAATTGCATCGGCCAAAGTACTAACGTCGGCGCCAACTTCATCAGCTAAGTATGCAAACGCATTGATGAATGAAATCTTTGTGGCCAAAAATGCATTCGCTGCCACTTTAACTAATTCTGCGGTTGCATAATCAGTTACTACGAGCGGAGTATCTCCACTCAAGGCAGTGGCATAGATGTCAGTCAGTGTCGAAACATCTGCTTCGTTTTTGATTCCTAACACAATGCGATCTGGATGCAAAGTGTCTTGCACTGCAAAACCCTCGCGAAGGAATTCCGGATTCCAAACTAAATGGACATCATTTCCAGCCGGAGAGTTGGCAACCAAATAATCCGAGATCCATTGCGCCGTTCCAACCGGCACAGTTGATTTACCAACAATCAAACATGGCTTAGTTAACAGCGGAGCTAAGGAACGAATAGCCGATTGAATCTGGGAAAGATCTGCAGCTGGTGACTCTGGTGATTGCGGAGTTCCAACGCACAGGAAGTGCACATCGGCTTGCGCCGCAAGGTCAGCCCATGAAGTTGTGAAATTTATTTTTCCAGAAGCTAAGGATTCTTGAAGTAATTCGGGCAAGCCTGGTTCGTGAAAGGGAACGATACCCGCTGCTAATGAAGTAACTTTGGCTTCATCAACATCGAGAGCGACTACATCATGGCCCAAACTAGCCATGCAAGCCGCGTGGGTAACGCCTAAATATCCGGTACCGATTACAGAGATACGTGCCATTGAAATAGTTTACTTAACCGATAGCGTTATCTCGTGACGCAGTGGCCAGATGTAGCAGTAGTGATGCCGGTTCTCAACGAAGAGAACTTTTTAGAGGCAGCAGTCTTGGCAATCTTGTCGCAGGATTATTTCGGCCAAATTCAAGTTGTGTTAGCCCTAGGTCCATCTACAGACAGAACTAATGATGTTGCAGATCAAATATGCGCAGGAGATTCCCGAGTTAGTTACGTTCAAAATCCAACCGGGCGCACCCCAGAAGGATTGAATGCGGCGTTGGCCGCAACCACCCAAGAGATCGTAGTTCGAGTTGATGCGCATAGCGAACTTTCAGATGGCTACATTCGCTTGGCGGTTGAAACTTTGCAACGAACTGGCGCGGATAATGTTGGCGGCATCATGGGCGCGCGTGGCGTTACAAGTTTTGAAAAAGCGGTAGCAGCTGCGATGACATCACCACTTGGCGTGGGTTCGGCTGCTTTTCATACTGGAGGCAACGAAGGACCAACCGAGACGGTTTACCTAGGTGTCTTCAGGCGAAGTGCACTTGAGCGAGTTGGTGGTTACGATCCAAATTTCACTCGAGCTCAAGATTGGGAAATGAATCACCGAATTCGGGAAACTGGTGGAACCGTTTGGTTTAACCCGCAACTGTTTGTCACGTATCGACCTCGCTCATCAGTTCGAAAACTTGCTAAACAATATTTTGAATACGGTACTTGGCGGCATGAAGTTATGCGCCGTCATCCCGAAACTCGAACTCGCAAGTCTGCTCTAAGGTATTACGCGCCACCATTGGCAGTAGTGGGAATTATTGGCGGAACAATTGCGGCATTTGTTGGCAGTGCACTGCAATTTTTCCCGTTAGCATTTTGGGGAATTTTAGCGCCACTCGGTTACGCGTTGGTGATTTTAACTTCAGCTCTTAGCCTGGCCAAGCGGGCACGAAGTGGGGCACTGTGGCTGCCTGTAGTTTTGACAACCATGCAGTTGTCGTGGGGAATTGGTTTCTTAGCTAGCCGTCCAAACTCAAAGTGACCGGGCTCGTACCCAAACTTCAATTACTTAACGCGGTCGTTTCCTTCAGTGCAAGTGGTGGCCGCGGCAGTAATGGAAGTCGCAGTCGGGCTTGGTGTTGCACTTGGTGATGCAGAAGTTCCAGGGCTAGGCGATAGTGTGACCGCAGGCGCAGGCCAAGGTTGATCCATGCGAAGCGCAGACCATAACTCATCTGCCTCAGAAGTCCACCCGACATTTCCTTTTTCGATAATTTCATAAGGTGTGGTGACAAAGTTAATCTTGCTTGGCTTCAACGATCCAAGCGAAAGCGCAAAGTCTTGCAGCGCTTTAATTGAGGCGAACTCGGAATTCGTTGCTATTGAACTTGTGACAACATTTAAAACTCGGTAAATCATCGCTGGATTAGTTAGTAAACCTTTATCCATCATGCCTCGGATCATGGATGCAATGAATTCTTGTTGCCGGGAGATACGACCAAGGTCGCTACCATCACCGAGTGATTCGCGGGCACGAACAAATGCCAGGGCCTGTTCGCCAGTGATGTTGCTGTAACCGGCTGGCAAATCTAATCCAGATCCACCCTTTCCTGGAACGATTGGATCGTAGGCAGGCGAAGTTAAACAAACCTCAACACCGCCGATAGCATCCACAACTTTTTTGAAAGCTTCAAAGTCAACAACTACAAAGTTATTTATTCGAATGTTTGTTAGTTTCTCTACGGTCTTAACCGTGCAAATTGGCCCACCAATCGCAAACGCTGCATTGAATTTACTTTTGTATGGCAGGGATGTTTCATCATTCAACATTTTGCAACCTGCGAGTTCAACAAAACTATCGCGCGGAATTGAGACTACCGTTGCCGATTCACGGCCTTCATAGATGTGGACTAACAGAGTGGTATCAGACCTAGCACCGTCGACATCTCCATACGAACCATTTGATCCCGCCCTTGAATCCGAACCCATGATCAGAATATTTGTCGCGCTGGTGTCAGTCTGGACGACAGTCTCAGGACGTTCCTGAATATTTAAATCGCTGGTATCAAGAGCATTGATATTCTTACCAAGACTATTTATTGCATAAACTGCGCCACCGCCTAGCGAGGTGGCAATTAAAATCAGAATTGAAACACCAGCAGTGGCTTTTCGAAGCCAGGGGTGCACAGATGACGGAGTTACTGGGGCACGATGCTTGCCCATTGGAACTCCTTAAAGTTATTGACTGGTCTAACTAACTGAAAATAAGTGTTAATTCATGTTACGTCATAGAAACTCGACGTAAAAATTCCTTTAGTTAAAAAAGAATTTGTCGAAATTATGTCCAAAACCACACTTTAAGTAAGGCAAAAACGTTAAAAGTTAAGGCAAACTGTAATTATGCTTCCCCGCAACATATCCACACGTGTGCTGTGCCTCTTGCTGGCCGCAGCGTTTGGGGTTAGCTCACTTGTTACGGTCCCATCCCAAGCAATTACCAGTTATACGCCCGAAGTATCCGTGCAGGCGTTTACCCCAAAACTTGTTACTCAATCGAGTTCAGAGACTGCTACAACTACCAAATTGGTCGTCCCCACCGAGATCAAACCCTTTTCTGTCGTTGGTTTGACGTGGGTAGGAACTCTGCCAACTGGCACTTCCTTTAAAGCGCGAGTTCGCGAATCTGGCAAGTGGTCGACTTGGAATGAACTTCACTTTAGTGAGGACCACGGTGTTGACCCCGAAAGCGTTGAAGGTCCCGATACGCGTATGGGTACTGACCCATTTATGACCGCTGTAGCTGATGCGATTGAAGTCATTATGAGCAACAAATCGGGGCTTGCTCCTACTGACTTGAAACTTGAATTAATCGGTTCGCCAGAAACAATTCAGGATCGTGCCTTGCTAACGAACATCAGTAAGTTAAATGATGCACCAATCCCAGGGACTCCCGCAGTAACACCCACCGGCGTCGTGGTGTTAAGACCCAACATAGTTTCGCGGGCGCAATGGGGTGCGAATGAAACTTGGCGGGATCCAGTCCCACGTATGGGAACAAAGATTGTTGCAGGATTTGTGCACCACACCGCCTCGACAAATGATTACACACCAGAACAAGCTCCGGCACAGATGCGCGCACTATATGCCTATTACACAAAAAGTTTGAAGTATGCAGATATGGCGTACAACTTCTTAGTTGATCAATATGGAACAGTTTATGAAGGCCGCAATGCATGTACTTTTGGCAATGTAAATCCTTGTGACGGTCCCACGTTGCCCGTTACTGGAGCGCATACCGCTGGTTTGAACCTGGACACTTTTTCTATCTCAGCAATTGGAAACTATGACACCAAAGCACCGGTTAATCCAGGGGCGTTAGTAAATTCAGTTGCTTCATTAATGGCATGGAAATTAGCGCCTTATGGCTTAGATCCAAATGCGAATGCATCAATGATTTCTACTGACACATCTGGGCTTTCAAAGTACAGCAATGGCATGACGGCGATTACTCCAGTTATATCTGGCCATCGCGATGTTGGAAAAACAGTTTGCCCAGGTCGCTACTTATATCCATATTTAGATCAGATTCGTGCCCGAGCTACTGAATTGTTGTCGCCAAAGATAAGTGAAGTTTCGGTCAAACCAATCCAAGTCAATCAAGGCGACAGTGAAAATGTGGATGTGAACGCAACCATTCCAGCAAATGCCACTTGGTCTGTTGAGGTTATGAATCAGGCTGATGGTCAGATAGTAAATTCAAAGTCTGGCATCCAGGCTGCGACTGGACCAATTAAATTCGTGTGGAATAAAACAGATCTCGCTGGAGCATCGGTTCCTGCAGGTAAGTACTTCGTTTCAATTAAGGCTTCCATCGGTCAATC
>Ga0315905_10000668_pt1 | contig 37273 bp, 22 predicted proteins | sample LakEriMetagenome_5_FD_203522 | JGI IMG/M metagenome (GOLD analysis project Ga0315905, IMG submission 203522) | Freshwater fungal communities from buoy surface, Lake Erie, Ohio, United States - Buoy 4 MA121 | ecosystem: Environmental > Aquatic > Freshwater > Lake | place: USA: Lake Erie, Ohio... | reverse complement strand
CTTGGTCGTAATTAAATATTGTTGTTGGGTTTGCAATTCTATGATATGATTCTGAAATTATTCTTTCTTTCATTTCATATGGATTATATTCAACGAATGCACCTGTTAAAATCGTTCCTATTGGGAGCGTGGTTCCACTTGTAAAAGTGATTCCACTATTTGTAAATGTGTAACCAGACCCCATACCACTTTCAAATGGTGGTAATGTTTTAGTTGTACCGCTGAAATGAGTGTCAATCCATTCGTTATGAAGATTCATTTTCCATCCAACTTTTGGTGGATATTGGAAGTACCCATTTCCATTTCTAAATAAGATTGATAGGTATAGTTCTGTCGGTTCGTAATTTAAATTATTTGTTAAACCAGTTAAAACAAATGGTTCTTTGAAATCAAAAAGAAGTGTTTCCGGTCTATTTCTTTCTACCAATACATCATTTTGTTGTAATGCATTTTCAAATAATAATTTTCTTTCGTGTTCAAAAATTTGATTTTCAAATCCTGCTTTATCTAAAATATAATCCTCACTATTGGTAAGTGTTTTTAATTTATGAACATAATATTGAGATGTAGTTTCGTTTATATTTTTTGAATCTATACACCTCTTACCAATGACGATTGTATTATTAAATGTAGTTGTTCCTGACGGTATTTGTGATTTTAAAATATCAACAACAAATAATTCTGAGTTGTAATATTCATTACCGATTGAATTTACATAATATGGATAATCATCCAATATTATAAACTCACCTTCACCTAAACCGTGGTCCATTGGACTCGTCAATCTATATGAAACTCCATTATCACTTACTCTAAAAGGTATTCCATCACCACTTACAAATGATTCCACAGTATTACCTGAAAGAGTATACTTCATTGGATAATTTGTATCTCCTGTATAGACATAACTTACATAAAGATTCCAATTGTGATATGGAGCCTCCATTGGTGTTATTGTTTGATGTGATGTTGTTCCTGTTTTACTTAGTGTAAAACCTGTAAATGTTGATAGTGATGATACGTCAATGTCAGGAATAGATTCTCTATAAACATCATTTCTTAGAAAAGCGAATTCATTATATGGTAAATAACCAACATAAGTTCCTGTTCCGTCACCGACCAACGCCAATTGTTCACTTAGTGGTCCGTATGATGTGGTACCACTGTACATATTTCTAAATATTGGTCTTATTTTACCAAATATTTTATATCTCTTACAATCATTTCTTTCGGCACTAAACAACTCATTTATATCTAAAATATATTCTCTCTCGTCGTTTGTTAACAAACTTTTTTCTTCAGATAATTTAATTGATAAATTTAAATCTTCGGAGGATGCCTTAGCAAATCTTTTTTCTGGTAATATGACTTTTCTTTTTTCCATTAGAAATCATCTGTTGTTTTAAATGCATCTTTAGGTCCAAATCTTTCAATGAACTTATCTAATCCTGTTGCACCAGGTTTTAATCCAAAATAGAATAAGAATGGTGTTGATAATATTTGTTTTGTACCACTATAATAGTCTCTTGTTTTTCTAATAATAAAATCAGTACCGCTTGTCCAAGCTAAACTATGCCAAGTACCCGCCGAACTATAACGTGTCCACAATGTACCTGTCAAAGGATTTTCAAGTGTTCCACTCGTAACAACAAGAACCGTATATCCCGGATATTCTGTGTTATATTGTTGATATTCGTTTCCTGTAACACCTGAAACTATTGAGTCAAACATTTCACCTTCATCGTCAACCACATTTATGTTTGATATCGCTAACCCGTCACCATCATATGTGATTGGTAACAATAGATACTTGTCTGATGAATCGTCAGTGGTACCTGTTAAGTTGTACGCATATGTCATTCCCTGTAACGGTTGTACTGTAACCCCCGTATAAGAAAAAGATTGGTTATCGAGTGTCGATGTATTATAGGCTCCAAATCCTGTTCCTTTTTTATCCCATAAAAAGAATGGTACTGGTTGTGATGATTCAGTTAATCTACCTTGAACTTGTGTAACACCGTCATTTGCAAGGTGTGATGGTTCATTTAAACACAATCTAATTCTTTCACCGTCCTCATCTAAATCTAAAGTAATGGGTAAGGGTCCCCACACACTACCTTTTTTGAAAATATCAGGATAGATTTCAGGGTCTAATATCTGATAACTGTAACCAATATATTTTGGGTTTTGTAAATCAAATCCTTCAATACCTACTTCATTATTAATTGATATTAGTTGTAAAATGTCACCATCTAAAACTTTATGTCCTATTCCTGAATAAGGGTATCCAATGTTATCAAAAAAATTGTTAAAGTCAAAAGTATATGGACCAACATCTAATCTATAGTTAATTGCTAATCCTAACAATTCACCAAAATCTTTATACGTTGTAGGTCCGATGTTTCTTGAAACAGAACAGTTAGGGTCTAAATTAGGGTCAACACAAATCTCTTTAATAAACTCATCTCTTGGTCCTAAATCGACAAAAGTTGTTGGTCTATTTAATGTTCTATTTGTATTGTATGTTGTAGAACCCCACACGCCAGTAACATCATTATACGCAGTAGATTTATAATAAAAAATATCTTCTTGTGCTCCCGTTTTTATATTGGTTTGAGTTACCTTTGTAACAACATTACCACAATATTTTCTTCTTTTAATTTCAAATGGAGGAAAGTATAATGAACCAGATAACCAATTATCAACAAAAGAATAATTTACAGCACCTCCACAAAACATCTTAGCAACCTTTCTTCTTTTTCTATATTCTCTCATTATTCTTACAATTCTACCTGTCGTTAATGTGCCTGGTATTATTGTGAATATTCCATTTTTAAATTCAGATTGACCGGATGGTGTTAACGGAATAAAAGAGTCTCCCTCATAATTTAATAATAATGGGTAGTTACGGGAATTAACATCAGAAATTAATGTTGCCTGAACATTCATACCTGGAGTATATGTTGGGGTTCCATTAATTGACGGGGATGTTGGTGTTCTTCCTGTATTTGTGTAATATAATTGTACTACTGATTCGTCATATGGTACATCAAAAAGTTCACATCCCTCTTCCAATTCTTCTAAAGCTTCCCCAGTTCCAACATAAGCACTTTTCTGTCTAATTTCAACAGTATATGTTTGTGAATCGGGAAATATTGAGTTGGGGTCTAAAAAGGTAATTGTTACTCCTGAAACAAACTTTGTACTTGCATCCAAAGTATAACCTTCAACACCGTGACTAATATAATATTCAGTTTGATTACTATAAAAATACGTATCTGTTGGTGCTGTTGCTCCTGAACATATAATTGGGTCTGCAACCGCAAATGAAATACTATTAACAGTTAATGTTCTTGACGTTTCACTACTTGAACCCACAACTTGTGCAGTACCCACAACACAATAGTCCGAAACGTCTCCCGCTCTACCACCGGACGTACCATATTCATTGTCTCTATTACATTCAAGACAAGACGGATATTCAATCAAGTATAAATCTCTTTGTCCACCATCTTGTATACCATAGGCAAATTTTCGTATTGATTTACTCAATTGTTTGATTGGCCAGAAATCAACCGCATCGGCAAATCTGTGAAAAATTTTAGCCACGGTATTACTAAAAATCAAACCCGTACTAACACCTAGCTGTTCAAGAAACAATAGAACATCCGCAATTAATAATGTGAATGTAAAATTTCTAAATCCATAATTTACAGGCGGAGTAACTGCAATATCATTACACTCATTTTGTTCATTTGGAACTAAATCTTTAATTCCAACGAACTTACTCCCCACTATTCTATTACTTGATAAACCCGTTGTTCTATATTGCGCACTATGAAATGATGATACAGTATAAACTTTATTATAATTAAAACGATAAAAATAATCTTGTGGGACATAAAATCCATCAACTTTATTTAATATTAGACTATGAGCGAGTGATGGATAGTCTTTATAATTTAATGACCAAGCATATGATTGACTTTGTGGTTGGTTAGGGTAATTTGGATATTCTCTAATGTTTGGTGCTAAGTAACTTGCCGTTGGTGTGTCTAATAATGAAAATCTAAAACGATAACAAGCAGATGTTGGAATTCCTTTGTTTGGGTCATTTGTATATTCATTCTCACCAAACTCATTTGTGTAAAGAAAATCCATATTCATAGGAATTGGGATGATAAATGAACCGTCTTCAGGAATATCTTCGTTTGTTTCGTACAATTCTAAGATTGGTCTGTCATTTGCATCATATTCCGCTTTAAATCTAATCGCCTCAATCTTACCTTTTTTTGTTTTAAGGTCACATTTTCTCCCCATATTTTTAGGGACACTACAGTTTCTATTGATTACTTTTTTACCTTCTTCAGTATATGTTCCACCAATCACATAAGCTTTCGGCTCTATCTTAACTCCTTGGTCTGATAAATCAAAATCAGTTCTTGTAATACCAATTTCACATAAATCTTCATTGCCCCAAAATGGGTATACCTCAATTGTTTTACTAAATGTTTTGATTTGTGGTAATGAGTCTAAATCCATTGACGCTTTAAACTCATATTTGTTTTTAAAATCATCAACACCAAAACCAAGTCTTAAAAAATCATCGGGTCTTAAAGAAAAACACCCAATATCGGATAAGTCAACATCACAAACAATTGTCTGTTGTCCTAATGGTACCCCCCAAATCATAAAATCTCCCGCATCGTTAGTTCTTACGGTGTACTTATAATATTTTTCAAATACCTCTAAAACTTCTTCTCTATTAAGAATATCTGATTGGTCCGGAAATGTACCTGTGGCTGCGTGTCCACTATGTTGTCTTCTGGCAGGTAATAGATTATATCTAAAACCATCTTCGTCTTTTTCGGTTAGGTCTGTGTAAGGGTATAATGCAGAAATTATAGGGTCATCGGAATCGTCATCATCCAATGGAATGAATATAGACACTCTTGCATTTGGGACACCGAATCCATTATTTACTGTTAGTCTACCGCAAACAACACCATAATCGGCACAAAGGGATGTATAAACGTCTCTTTGAGACATTTTTAAAGATAAGACCTCAAGTAAATCAAAGTCTTGTTTTATTTCAAATTTGATATACTGGTCTTCACCTATGTTTGTATAAATTCTATGCTTTTGTATCATCTTATAATAAATAGAAACTCTATCAATTTCTTATAAGATAACTAAAAAACAATTTAGTATGTAGTCGAAGTTGGAGTTTTTACCCTCACTTTAATATCCGTTTGAGGGAATCTGATTTGACAGATTTGATTTGACTTCATATATATGGTTGAGTCTGACTGTAGAATCTCTTTACTGATGTTGTCTTTGTACGTTTGTGATACTTCAGCTGAAGAATATTTTCCTCCAATTTTGTTAAAAATTCTAACATCAACGACGTTTATCACACCACTAACATTACCTATTTCTTTTTTCAAATCACCAACAAATAATGGGTCTCCCATTTTTCTTTTGTCTATTGCGAAGAAACCTGTTACGGTTTTTACTGTTTCTTTAAGAACGTCACTTTGACTTTCATTTTTATTAACAACCAAATCAATTTCTAAACCTAAGTCAATAACCTCACCACTTTCAATATCCAAATAATCATTTAACATTCTGAATTTAGATAGGTAATTTAATACATTCTGTTTCAAAGTATTGGATACTATATCGGTCAAATTACCTTCATCATCATAAGACAATAATTTTATTTTTACTTTATTATCCTCTTCCATAACACTAACCTTGGCCGGTGCACCATAAGTTGACGGCATTGTCTCAATTAACGATTTATAGTCATTGAGTGTAACCGCTCTGTTTTGTGCCGCAAAGTTATATGCTATCATTCCTCTAATTTCTTCGATTGTTGGGGAATCAGCTCCACCAACCGCAGGTGTAATGTTTGTTACACTTAAGGATTGTGATACTTGGTCGTTAATTGAACTATTTGGTCCGTTTAATGCAAAATCAATCGTATCTATCGATGAAATAACGTTTACCCCTAAATTGGTGTCTTTACCCCCACCAACTCTGTATTTGATGAACAGGGTGGTACCAGGTTTTGGAATTGTTCCTAATGATACGTTATTCAAGAAAGTTGATATGTTAACCTTCATTGTTCCGTTCATATAGTTGTCCAAATTATCCATTGGGTCTACATTACCTGAACCAAAAGTTATATGAAAATATCCTTCGGGTGTGTACTCTGATATAAATTTATTATCAACTCTTACATAATCTCCCGACGTAAAATTGTCTCTATCTGATACTGTTGTCGGGTCTTCAATAAAAACTCTATCTTCCATTAATGACTTCACTTCGTACCATTTATTGTCACCATTAAATTCATCGTATGTAGGGTTGGATATGAAGTTAGTACCTGATTTGTGAATCATTCCGACAACACCCAACACATTTCTTTCAGGTAAAAATATTTTTAAAAATGGTTTTTGGTCAATTTCATTAATTACCCTTCTGTATATTTTTGTTGTTCCATTTACTACAGCTTCTCTTTTTGTTATGGTATATGAAACTAATTTGTTGTTATTATCAAAATTTGGAATCTTTAATCTATTTGGTTCTCCTTTACTATTAAATGGACTTGAAAAATCAATATCATCTATTGTTTCAAAAACTTGTCCTCCTCCCGAAACCTGAGCTCCCGATTTTAAAATACCTTCATATCTTTCATCATCCTTATCACCTCTAACCGGTACGTTTATTGAAAAGTCACATAATGCAACTGAAGGTCTTAAACCAGGTATTCTTAATCCATATGTTTTAGCAATATGATATAATGATTGTCTTTGTTGAGCAAAGTCCAACATTGTTTCTTGCCAAACTCTATCTATGTGAAAATGAAGGTTATCAGCAACCGCAGCATTTAAGTCTAATAATACAGAATAAATTGATGCGTCGTTAAAGTTACTTATTAGGTCAGGATAATATTTTTTGGTTAGTGTTACCAACTCTTCTCTTAATCCTGCAAAGTCTCTGGTTGCGTATGATATTTCTTTTGCCATCTTATATGTTAATAATTATAAAGTCTGAAACTGAAAATGCTCCGTTATTTACGGTATAATCAAGTTTCACTTTAGCGGTATAAGGTTTACTTGAATAATCCGAAACCCTGAATAATCTTTCATCTTCATCTTGGGAATATGTTTTTGTTTGGTCGGGGTCATCCTCCGCTGACATAATTTCCAATGATTTTACTTCGACGTTTGGTATAAATTTTCTAATCCCTTCCCTAATTTCTTCTTCGATTTGTCCAAATGACACTACATCATTTTGTTCAAAAATATACTCGTAAATTCTGGTACCAAAGTCAGGTAAAAAATATCTTGACCCCTTTCTCGTTAAAAGAAGGTGTATAATATTCGCTCTTACCTCTCTTTGAGGGGATTCGGTTGTTTTTAAATATTCACCGTATCTACTATCTCTAAATGGAAAATCAATTCCATATGATGTTAACGCCATATCAATAAATATAAACAATACCAAAATGGTAATAAATAAAAAACCCAACCGAAGTTGGGTTTTAGTGGGGGGTTTCTCTTATGAACCACAACCTTCACATTCAAACGGTGAGTCTGATGGTTTCATACTCAACGCCGTTTCATTTTGTTCAAAATGAATTGAATTAGTTGGTGCGGTCGGAGCTTGGGTTGTTTGGGTAATCGAACCTTCTATTTTTTGTGTGGCACTAATATCAACACCTAAAGTTTTGATTGCGTCTACCGCCGCTCTTGTTCTTAAATAATACATACCTGTTTTTAATCCTAATTTCCATCCATAGATATGTGCTGCCAATAATTTTGGTTTGGTCACATTATCAATGAATAAATTCAAAGATTGAGATTGGTCAATGAAAACTGACCTGTTTGCAGCCATTTGGAGAATTCTCTTTTGTGACATTTCCCAAACAGTTTTATATATCTCTTTTAACTCGGTTGGTATTTCAGGAATATTTTGAACTGAACCATTTTCAAAAATTAATTTGTTTTTGATACTATCACTCCACATACCTATTTTCAATAAGTCATTAACTAAGTGCTTGTTAATTACAACAAACTCTCCACCTAACGTTCTTCTAAGATAAAGATTGGTGGTGAATGGTTCAAACGCTTCGTTGTTACCTAAAATCTGTGCGGTTGATGCTGTCGGCATCGGTGCAACTAATAATGAGTTTCTAACTCCGTAATTAACAACCTCTTTTCTTAATGATTTCCAATCCCAACGACCTGATAAATCTTTATCAGTTTTGTTCCATACCTGATATTGGAATATCCCCTTTTCAATTGGGGAACCCACTATACTCTCGTATGGACCAAAAGTTTTAGATAAATCTTTGGACGATGTTAAGGCCGCAAAATAAATGGTTTCAAAAATCTCTGTTTGTAATTTATCAGCACCTTCACTTTCGAATGGTAAACCTAACATACAAAATACATCCGCCAATCCTTGGATACCCAAACCAACCGGTCTATGTCTAAAGTTAGAACGTTTTGTTTCTTCTGTTGGGTAGAAATTCAAATCAATTACATTGTTTAAGTTTTTAACAACTTGATATGTGTATTCATACAATAATTGATGATTGAATTCACCATCAATAATATATTTTGGTAAAGCAATTGATGCTAGATTACAAACCGCTTGTTCAGTTGGTGAACTGTACTCAATAATTTCTGTACATAAGTTTGATGACTTAATTGTACCTAAGTTCTTTTGATTTGATTTATAGTTTGCAGGGTCCTTATATAACATATAAGGTGTTCCTGTTTCAATTTGAGCTGTTAATATTGCGTCCATTAACTTTCTTGCCTTAACAACTTTTCTCGCTTTACCATCTTGTTCATATTGTTCATATAAACGAGTGAAAGCTTTGTCTTCGGGACTATCATAAGCATCTGATAAACCTGGTGCTTCGTCAGGTGAGAATAAAGACCAATCACCGTCTTCTTCAACACGTTTCATAAATAAATCAGGAGTCCACATAGCTAAGAACAAATCTCTTGCTCTCATTTCTTCCTTACCGTGATTCTTTCTTAAATCAATAAAATCAAATACATCTGAGTGCCAAGGTTCTAAATAAATTGCAAACGAACCTTTACGTTTACCGCCTTGGTTAATCCAACGAGCAACTTCGTTATATGTTTTCATCATTGGAATTAAACCATCAGATTCTCCACCTGTTCCTTTAATATAAGAACCTTTAGCACGAACATCGTGTACGTGTAATCCAATACCGCCAGCCCACTTAGAAATCTTTGCAACGTCTTTAATTGTGTCAAACAATCCATCGATGTCATCACCTTTATTTCCAATTAAGAAACAAGATGACATTTGCGCTCTACGTGTTCCCGCATTGAATAATGTAGGGGTAGCGTGTGTGTAAAAGTGTTGTGATAAATCATCATAGATTCTCAAAGCCATTTCTACATCTCCTTTACAAATACCCACGGCAACTCTCATATACATATATTGTGGTCTTTCCACAATTCTATTACCAATTTTTAATAGATATGAACGTTCTAAAGTCTTGAACCCGAAATAATCGAAATCCATATCTCTATTCATATCAATGGCTCCATCGATAACTTCTTTATTTTCCATTACGAACTCGTATACTTCGTCAGAAATTAAAGTAGATTCTTTACCTGTTTTTGGTTCAATAAAAGAATATAATTCCTTAATACATTGTGAGAATTTTCTTGGTGTTGATTTGTGTAAATTAGATACCGCAATCCTACCTGCTAATTTTGCATAATCAGGATGAGTTGTAGTCATTGACGCCGCAGTTTCAGCCGCTAATCTATCTAATTCTATTGTTGATATCCCATCATAAATTCCTTGTGTAACCTTAAGTGTTATATATGTTGGGTCTACATACTCCATATTGAGGTCTCCACATAATGCACTAATACGTTTAGTGATTTTATCATACCTCATCTCTTCTAATTCACCGTTTCTCTTCTTTACTTTCATTTTACCAAAAAAATTTTAATTTTAGAAATCCATATCTGAAAATGCACTTGACAGTTCTTCTTCAGATTTATTATGTACACCCGCTTTTTGATATTCTGCAACTCTTTTCTCAAAGAAATTTGTTTTTCCTTGAATTGCGATGTTTTCCATAAAATCAAATGGGTTAGTTGAATTGTAAACTTTTGAACAACCTAATGATACTAATAATCTATCCGTTACGAATTCAAGGTATTGACGCATTAAATCTGAGTTCATACCGATTAACCTAACAGGTAATGCTTCGGTAATAAATTCCTTTTCAATTTCTAATGCTCCACAAATAATCTCTTTTATTTTAGTTTCACTAAGTTTGTTTTCAATGTGGTTGTTATACAAATGACAAGCATAATCACAGTGCATTCCTTCGTCACGAGAAATTAATTCGTTTGAGAAGGTTAGACCTGGCATTAAACCACGTTTCTTTAACCAGAAAATTGAACAGAATGAACCTGAAAAGAAAATACCTTCCACTGCCGCAAAAGCAACAAGACGTTCAACAAAGGATTCCGAGTTAATCCACTTAATTGCCCATTCGGCCTTCTTTTTAATTGCCGGAACAGTTTCAATTGCGTTGAAAAGTATATTTTGTTCTTCTCTATCTTTGATATAGGTGTCAATTAATAATGAATATGTTTCACTATGAATATTCTCCATCATAATTTGAAATCCGTAGAAAAATTTAGCTTCTGTATATTGAACTTCATTAACAAAGTTCATTGCTAAATTTTCATTTACGATACCATCTGAGGCAGCAAAGAAAGCTAATACGTGTTTAATGAAGTGTTGTTCATCATTATTTAACTTGTTTTCCCAATCAGAAATATCTTGAGCTAAATCAATTTCTTCTGCGGTCCAAAAACAGGCTTGTTGTTGTTTATATAATTTCCACAGGTCGTGATGTTCGATAGGGAAAAGGACGAAACGTCCGGGATTTTCTGATAAAATCTTCTCGGTCATAGTATTTAATTTTTATTTATTGGTTTGTTAATGTGATACCCTTTTTTTCTTGTGACTTTTTGAATACTTCTGCCGCCCTGTTGGCTCTTTCTTGTGTCTTCTGTTCTTCAAAACCTAAAAGAGTATTTTGACTGTCGGTATCAATATCGAGATATTCGTTATTAAACTTACAGTTTTGGAATATAACACCATCTCTACCAATACGTGATTTCAATAGTGTAATTGTTGCTAAATTATGTTCTTTTTGTTCAAGTGTTTTTGCAATTGAAACAACAACGTGTCCGATTTGCGCCTTCTTAATTGAACCTCCCATTTGGTCTGTTGTTACAACTTCGGAAGAAATTGATTCACGGTTACCTTGTGTTGCTGTCCAAATAACAAGATTAAATTCTGAAGTCATTGCTTCTAAACTTCTCATTACATTACCCTCACCTTTCCATTCTTCACCGAAATTTGATTTTTCGGGTGAAATACAATCAATGTAATCAATTACTAAAACGTCCACACTAAAACCTTCAGAATGAAGTTTTCTTAATTTTGATTTAATTTCAGAAATAGTAACAGAGTCACTTGGCATTTTTAGTAATTTAATCTTTCCCGTTGACTCAGATTCTTTTTGTTTGACAAGTTCAATAACTTCTTCCTTTCTTTCAATTTGGTCATCGGGTGCGATACCTGTCCAAATTGTGTAATGTTTTCTTAAGATGTTAGTTACGTTATCTTCAAAAAAGATTTGTAAAACATTCTTTCCTTGGTTATATGCGGTGTTCGCAATTTTAGTCAAGAACGTAGTTTTACCTGTACCTGTTGGTGCTAAGATAACACCTAATTCACCAACACCCAAACCACCTTTTAACAAGTTATCCAAACCTGTAACACCTAATGGTACCGGTAGTCTAGAATCTTTTTCTAACGCTCCTGCGATGTTCTCAAATACATCTCTAATATCATCAGATGATGCACCTACTTGTAATGCATTTTGAATTATTTTTTCAATTTTTCTATATTCTTCGAAGTCACCATTCTCAATGATTTTTTCTACCAACTTAAGTTCTTTTTTAAGGACTTGTTGTTTACAGAAATTCATTGCAGTGTCTTTAATCCATCCTTCGTCAGTTAACTCGTGGTCTCTAATATTTTTTAAGGTGTCAATGTGAATAGACGTAGTAGTGTCTTTCGTATTTTCACTCATAATTTTCTGACCAACAGTGTCATATGAAGGAATTTCACCATACTTTGAATACATTTCTTTTACATTCTCGATAATGTACCTGAAATATGGTCCGTCAAAATACTTACTTTCAATTACATCAATGATAGTTACCGCAAACTTCTTGTCTTCGATTATTACTTTGATTAACGATTTTTGAAATGTCGGTCCTAATTGCCCAAAATTCTTTTCACTCATTTGATGTATATGTTTATATATTAAAAATTCTTTTATTAAAGTTCATACTGTAAGTAAGTTGTTTCGAGTTCGTAGTCTGACAAAACATCAGTTAACTCTGACAAAATTTTCCTAACTTTTGGTCTAATATCAACGGCGTATCTTGCCTTTGGATGATAGACGTGAGCCGGAAAGATTCTTGAAATAAATACATCGTCATTTAACTTAACTTCCAATAAAAAGTGCTCTTCTTTTTGTGGTTCGTTATCTTCCACATTCTCGTTAGATAGGAAATAATTTTGATTTTCACACATATAATCAGAACTTTTTATTTTCAAATCTTCCGCAATTTCGTCACAAATATTTTTTACGGTGTAGTGTAAATCCATAGAACGTCTTGCTCTTGGGTTATATCCCTTAACGTTAAAGAATCTCTGAATGATAAAGTTACCTTCAAGGGTTAAAAGGAACTCAAATTTAGTTACGTCTTGATTGTTCATTTTTCTATTTTTTTTTAAATTTAAAGATGTGCTTATTTTTTTCTTTTCTTGTTAATCTCATAAATGGGTCTAAAAATTTTACCCATTGGTCGTCCGATTTCGGTAAGAGGAGTGATACTCCATCCTCCGTCATCATTTTCATAGTATTTTTATAAGAACGACCTTCTGTGTCCAAGTTTTCATTTATTAAGTCGTTTATGACTGTTTTAGCCTCATCACTTAAAAATGGTTCTTGTAGGTTAACAATCATATTATTTACTTGGAAAAACTCCTCTCCGAACACACCGTGTTTGGTGACACCAGTCAATAGATTCCTAACAAGCCAATTATCTTTGTCCTGTTCAAATAAAAGGTTTCCCTTTTCTCTAATTTGTTCTAACGTGAGAGGTGTTTCTTTTATCTCAGGAAATAAACTAATGAGTCTTTTGATTCCCATATTTTTTATTCCTGATATATTGTCGGAGGGGTCACCACAAAGCATCTTAACCAATAAAACATTTTCGATTAAGATACTCTCGTGGTCATACTCAATTTTGTCTAGTTTCTTGTATAATTTTCCGTGAGATGGATTAAACAGTTGTGTTTTTTCATTTACAAGTTGTGCTAAATCTCTATCAGATGAGTATATAATTTTTTCTTCGTTTGGTGAGTTTTGAACATAATACGCAACACAATCATCAGTTTCACAATTTGCAAACTCACCTTGTCTAACATAAAGTTCTTCGAGGTATTGTTTTACTCTTTGTCTTTGATAATTGTAATTGTCAATTTCTTCGTCAGTTCTGAGTCTACTTCTTCTATTTTCTTTGTATTGATGATAAATCTTTTTTCTAAGTGAAGCCGAATCTTCTCCATCCCAAAAAACTACAATTTTATCTAATTTGTAAATCTCAAACGCTCTTCTAAGAGTATTAATAAAATGATAGATTGCTCCAATGTGCTTTCCCTTATAGTAGTGATTTTTGAGACCGTAGAAACCAATTGTAAGTAGATTATCTCCATCAACAAGTAAAACTGACATTTAAATTTTTTATATTATTACTCCTCCTCTGTTACAACTTCAATATCTGCGTCTGTAACATTAACGCCAAGTTTGTTGGTAATATAATCTCCGTGTTCGGTTTTATATTGTTCAATACTTTTCTTTTCTTCAGCATCGTCTCTACCTTTAGCAAAATCGTGTGCTGTTACAAGAATTCTACCATCCTCATATCCTAAACCATTTACGTGGTTTTTCATAATTGAGATTTTGGTTCTTGTTGCAATTTTTACTTTTCTCTTATCTTTTGTGATTGAGATTTTGGTAGTTCCTGCACCTTTTTGATTACCAAATAAGAAAACTAATGTCGAGTTTAGCCAAATTGCTTCTCCACCTTTTGCTTTAATTTTAGGTTGACCAAACGGATTATCAGGTAATTCAACCCAAGGTTGGTTAACGATAATTAATGTATTAGTGAATTTTTTATCTGTTCTTCTTGAACCTGAAATTCTCTGATTAATACCCATACCGATTTTATCTGCCAAAGTAGATGCATTGTGTTGTTTACCGCCCTTTCCTTCATATGTCATCTTACAAGGAACTGAACCAACAGAATCCCATAGGAATAAAATATCGTGTGGTATTTCACCTTTTTCTTGTGCGTCTAATACTTCGTTAATGAAATCAGTAATTTGTTCGATATATTCGAAGTCACTGTTGAAGAGATAGAAATCGTCTTCTTTATTAAATCCCATTAATTGAGCGTGTTCCCAACTCCATTTTTGTTCCGTAATAATAAAAACAGGAAGTATCCCTTTCTTTTGTGCGTCTACCGCCGACTTTACTAATGCGGTGGTTTTACCTGTGTCACTATGACCTAAGAACATATTTAAATGTCCGATTGCCGGACCTGGAAGACCTGTTGCATCTAAAAATGCGTCACCTAAATCAAAGAAACGGTCTGGTTTATATTCCGCCTCTTTTGAAAACTTTTTTTTGAACGAACTGAAATCGTTCTTTTTAATACCTGCCATATTTGAGTAGTTTTAAAAAGACACTCTCTAAACCAAATAGTCGTAGAGAGTGTCTTCGATTAATTAGAATGGTAAATCAGAATCTGATTCATCGTCCACTTGTGGGTCTTCATATGTTACCACTGAACTTGAAGTGCCTCCAACTGTAGCTTCTCCTGCTGAATTAGATACGAATTTCTTCGCTTCACTATCCCAACGAGGTACTTCTCCACGTGCAACCATTTCCAAATAGTCTTCTCCTTTTTTAGAATAAACATCTGACCAAGTTAATTCATCATTAACCCATAGGTTTGAAGTTGCTCCATCTGTGTGAAGTGGTGCCGGGTCGTCAGGAATAACAGAACTTACTGTTGTATATTCCTTACCATTACCAGCTTTTGTAAGTGCTAATGTGATAATCAAATCACGACCTGTAGTTGGGTCGGTAATATCACCTTTGGTTCTAAAAATTGGATGAACTTTATCCAATACACCGTCCATTTTAGTATTGTGTTTGAATCTCCAAAATTTTGGACCGTCTTGTTCGTTATCACGGTCGATAACTTTAACAATGTAGAAAGTACGAGAACGATATGTTCTTGCCAATTCTCTGTCTGAATCCACACCTGTCATCATTAGACTTTCGTGAACTTCATTTAATGGAGAACGTTTACCTTCTTGAGCTGGGTCATAAAGTTTTACCCATTTACCGTCCACTTGAATCTCGTGGAATTTAACTTGTACAAATGGTGACCCACCATCTGCAGGCGGTAAAATACGAATACGTTTTTCAGCACTACGTACACCTTTAGGTAATACGGTGGTGAAATACTTTTTCATTCTGTCTTCTTGAGACACTTTGTTTGTGTTGCTACTTGTAGCTGACTGTTTGTTCTTCTCATACTGAGCAAGAACTGAATCTAATACTCCCATAATAATTGAATTTTAATTTATTAATGTGTTATAAGTAAAGTATAAACAAAAAAAGCCGGATTGTCAAACCCGGCTCTGTTTCTTTTTTAGGAATTTTTTATTCCAATGTTAAGAGGTACGATAATTTGTTGAAAAGTCCCAACATCTCATCTCTAAGATTTAATAAATCCGTATCTTTGTCTTTAGATAAGTCGTTAGACATTCCGATAAGTTCGGATTTTACGGTTTTCATAAAAGCCGTTAAATCTAATTCTGTTAAATTGTCTATTGATATCTTCTTTTCATTTTCGCTTAGTGAAAATCTTCCGTACTTACCCATATAGATTTCCACAAAGTCGTCAATTAGTGCGTCTAAATTACTATAAGTTTCACCAAAAGCTTGGTGTCTAGCATAACCTTTGGTCTGCCAGTGTAGTATTTTAATTTGTGTTTGGGTTTGTAATAAAAAATTTACATTAGAACTGAGGTTCATTAGTTTCGTCTGGATTAAAAGATTTCATTATTTGGGCTTGACCGTAGTTTTCAACCTCATCCTTTGTTAATACATACTCATTTTTACCTGAAGCCTGCATTTCATTTTGTTTTTGACTAAAGAAGTCTTGTGGATTTTGATTAAACGGATATGAGTCTAAAGAACGCATTTCTAATTTTTCTTGAGGGGTCTTTGGTTTTACTTGTTCAATTTTACTACCCAACTCGTCTATTTTTGAAATAACAGAGTCCATTTGAGCTAATTTTTGTTCCAAATCATTTAATTTACCAAAAACACTATCCATTTTCTGAATTACAGAATTACCCTCATCTTTGTTCTTGTCCATTTCATTTTTGATTGATTTGGTCATATTAACTAAATCGGTAATATCAATTTCTTCAGTTTCAGCGGTTGCAGGTGCTTCTGCTCCTCCTGCCGCCATTGGGTCAGCCGGTGGAACTCCTCCCGCTGCCGGGTCCGCTCCTGCCGCCATAGGGTCTGCCCCTGCAGCCATAGGGTCCGCTCCTGCCGCCATTGGGTCAGCCGGTGGGGGAGTACCCGCTAATGGGTCGGCCGGTGGAACTGCAGCGGCCGCCGCATCTGCACCCATATCTTGTTCTAAGACTAATTTTTGGGTGTATCTATTAATCGCATTGTATCGATTTAATTCTTCTAAAAGTTTTTCCTTTAACATAGTATTAATCTTGTAATAGTTGTCTACCGTCTTCGGTAATGTATTTTTTATTTATTCTTTCCACTATACCATCTTTTGACCTGATAACATAACATTCTCCAGTTACTAAATCACATTCTTCACGTTCCATTCCATCGTTAGATATCTTGGTAACCTGTTTTTGGTTTAAGAATTGGTCCGCCGTATTATTTATTTTTAAATTGTCCATAATATTTTTGTTATAAATATAAATATCAAGAATTTTTTAAATTTACGTAGTTAACCTGAAATATACCACATCTCCCTCATATAAATCAAGTTGAGACATAAGTGACTTAGACATTGATATACCATAATCAGGTGACATACCATAATGTATCGGTCCATTAAACTTCTTATTTGTATAATCAAATGATGTTTTAATGGTTACTTTCTTCTTAACATTAGGTTTTGGATTGTAGAATTCAGTATTACCATATTTAGAAATGAGGTCATTGGCGGTTAATGAACCTCCAAGGTTAATTTGAGTTGAATAGAATTGTTGTTTATCTCCTGTATTTTTAACATCCAACCATTTAACCTTTTCATTAATCACTGTTGAACCTGATAGGTGTTCGTATCTACTTACAATTCCCAAATCAACGTCATCCGCTGGCGTGTATTTTGAACCTCCCATAGGTGTCACAATTGCTCGTAACCATTCACCTTCCTCGTATTGTGCTAATTGTATATTTTTCTGACCCTCATAACCATTGTACGGAACTCCGTAACTAGTTATTGACGCTCTTTCGATTATCTTTTCACCACTAACTTCTTTACCCCCTGTGTTATATGAATACGTATTACCCTTAGTGTCAGTAAACACCTTATCACCATTTTTAACATTCTTTAATACTTTATCCGCCTCTTTAACTTTAGCAGTCGCTTTTGCCACCATCTTATCGAATAGTGCACGATAACTAGCCATAAACGAATCTTTAGGGTCAGGTAGAGATGTTATAGGTATTCTTGTTCCTTTAAATGACGTTTCAATCACATTGTTTCTAATACTATGATTAACTTCTTGAATTAGGTATGTACCCTTAAACAGTGGTATATTTTTAAGATAAAAATACATTGTTGGTTGTATCATCACATCTCCCATCATTGTTACATTACAAGTATAGGATTGTGACCTATAGATGTCGAACAAACCAATATCCACTTGAGCGGTGCTTGAACCTGTTTCACTTGCTCCCAAATTTTCTAATACTTGGAAAGATTCCGATGTGTTTCTAACTGAAGATTGGTCTAATTCAATTCCTTTGAAGATTCCCTGATTTTGGTCTCCGAAACTTACCTCAAATGCAACCGCTTTATTAGATTTATAAAAATCAACTCTCGTAAATGCGTCATTCGCCACTAATATTGGGTTATTATTGGTTTGACTAATATTGAAACTATCATCCTTGTATAGGAATTTCTTATTAATCTCATTCAATTCTAAGTACTTAGATGTAGGACCTGTATATTGTAGAATGATTTTAGGTGATGACTCTTGATAATCAACCTCTAAAAAGGAACCAAAAATATTACTAGCCACACTTTTAGATGGTGTGGTTTTTACTTTGTTATTAAAATTAGTACCATAGAAATTAACATAAGCCGGAAGTGGTCTTAAATCAAATCCTGTTCTTACAATAAGATTTGATATTGTTCCGTAAAGGTTTTGTTTTTTTGAATTTCGTTGGTCTCCGATTTCAATTAATTTCTTAATATCAATGTAAACATCGTCACCAATGTCGACATTGGCTTTATTTAAAAATAAAAACTCCTCTAATAGTCCTCTTTGTCCAATTGAATTACCCGCAATCCATTTATCATTAAACGATTTAAAGTAGTTGTATAATTCTAATTTAATTAAATCATCGTTATATCCCCTATCAATTTTTAATCTTTGTACCCCCGCCACTGCTTTGAGTGTTGAGAATCTGCCGATTAGGGTGTCTAAAAATAATATCAATCTATTTTCCTGTCCCGATACTTTTGAAATTGAGTCGGAGTCTTTTAATATAATATTGTTTCTTAAATAATTGATGAATGCTTGTTTTGTGTTCGTTCCTCCGGATTTTACATATCCCGCATAAACATAAATTAAGAACCTAAATCGTTTTACATTCTCTTCATTTAATTCAATATTGTTATATCTAAAAAAGTCAACATAATATCCACTTATATCTTCACCAACATAAAGTTCTATCGCGTTCTGTGTGTCTTGGTCGATTTGTCCACTATCAAAATCAATACCTGTTGAGAATCTTTCAACGTTTACTTGTGCGAAACCACCTAAAACGTGAGCGTCGATTCCTTTTGGATTAGTGATAGTAAGTTTAACTAAATTATCATTACTTAGTATTGATTCAGTTATTTTAAACATTTTTTCCCTTTGTCTCCAATAAACATTTAATGAGAAGTTACTTAAATCCTCTGTCTTTGAAAACTTGTCTTCCGAAGAAAAATCTATTGTTGATAATTCTTTAAGAATTGATTTAAAACTATTGTACTTGAAATTAAATTTATTTTGATTGACTTCGTCGTTAATTGTGTCTGATGAGAAGTCTAAAAACATTTCCTCAAAAGTATCTAATAATTCGGGACTGAATGTTCCAATCAAATCAATAATTTTCTTATTTGAAGATGATATACTTGGAACTCCGTCTTTATCTGTAAAATATTGTTTATAAGATGGTGATGTTAATCCACTGTATAGTGGAGCATAGTTCTTTGGGTTCGACAATTGTGCTGAACCTATCATTAAATTTAAAAATTGTAAGGGGTCTCCCCATATTGTTTTAAAGTTATCTTGTTGTTGTCTTGTATAACCACTATAATTGTACTCCCTTAATCCTCCACTCGGTAGTATAGTTAATGTTTTCTTGGTATTGTCAAACTTTGAATTGTCGATTAACACATTCCAACTCAAAGAACCTTCTCCTCTTGTTGGGAAAAGTTTTATTACTCCTTGATTTATTGCATTAACATAGTTCGTATTTGGAGTTGCCGACAATGGGTCATAAAATGTATAATCATTTACAACTTGGTGGTATATTGAATGGTAAAAAGGTGTGAATCCGTAACTCTTTTCATTATTTCTTGTTAGATTATAATTTGTATTAGTGCCACCGGTTAGTGTGAAATTGTAAGTCAAATTTTGATTATTGTCAAAGAATAAATTCATATCAATAGGTTGTGTCATTCCTGAAAGAATGTCTTCCCCTTCTGTAAGATATTTTTTATATCTATGATATACCGCCCCCCATTGAAGTACTAAATGATATGGTATATAATGTGTCGCAGCCAATTCTTTAAACAATGTTGACATCAAGACACCTGATTGTGGTGTATGTGAAACTGCATTCACAATGATGTTTAATGTGTCTGCAACCTGATGTGAAAGTGCCTTAAAATTCATTTGGGACAATAGTAAGTAAGCGGACCCCGCGTATCTTCCTTTTGTCTTTGGATTTCTAAAATCTTTATATAATTGTTTGTGGAAATATGGTGTGTTTAATATAAACCTATATTCTTTACCATTATATGTTCCTCCTGTATAGTTTAAGGTGTCGAATGGTATTGAATTATCGAATAAGTTTTTACCGGTTTTCCATTGAACCGTTGAACCTGTATTTTGAACGTATTGATTATCTTCAGCATAGTGCCACATATTTGGTTCTATTGACGAGGATGCTAAAGATTCTACAGTATCCAATCTAACCATTCCTTTTAAATGAATTTGATTTGCGGTGTAACCCGAATATCCATACATTTTTAGGTAACTAATATATTCGTTAGAATTAAATGGATACATTTTGGTTCTATATTCCTCCCCAATATATTCCAATAAATTTTTTGCTAAGTTTGGGTATAGTGCCTTATTATCTACAACATTATTTTTTGGTTTATATTGTTCTATCTTAAAACCATTATCTAACGACTCTTTAATATAAGGTATTGTTGGTTGTTGGTCTTCGTAATATGGGTATCTTTCATAAGCGGAAAACCCTAACATATATTTTTTAAGAGCACTAACATTTTTAACTTCTGATTTAAGAATTTCAATAATATCAAAATCCTCAGCAATTTGGTTTTTTATGTTGTCGAACTCCAATAATGCCAATTCTCTAATTGTTTCATTTTTAAATGAATCGACAGTGGTAAAATATTTTGCTCTCTCATAAATCTCATATAATATTGAGCTTATCGATTTATCACCATATGGTGTGACATCGATGAAAGTAGTGAGAAGACTAATTTCGTTTCTCTTGTTTTTGTCTGAATCATTATCAGACAAGAAATTAATAAGTTCAGGTCCTGTTTCTTTTTCGTCAGCCGGTTCGGTTTTTTTAGTTGCAACCGCATTGTAGTTTTCTACAAAATCAACTTCCGGCCACAATCTCGTATCATAACTTTGTAATGTTCTTGACATTTCATAGGAACCGGGATAAACTAAAACATTTTGTTTTTTACCTGTTGCCGGTTTTTTTACTTCAGGCCAAGGATATATCGATTCACCGATACTATCGGTACTAACCGCGTTTAAAATGTTTTTTCTTTCCTCCGCAACCTGAAAGGACCTGTAATGAACGTCTTTTAATAAACGAATATATGTATCTGCGTTTGCTAATATTAAACCAATAACATTTCTTATAGTCGGTTCAAATCCAATTCCAATATCTTTTCTCTTAATGATATTGTTCATTCTTTCTTCTATAACTCTTTCGAGTTTAGCTCTCTCCTCAACGTATTCTTTTTGTATGCTATAAAGTGTATTCAGTATTCCATTTATATTGACACCGATTTTTGCACCAGACTTACAATAACTTTTAACATTCAATAAAGCGGATGACGATATCGTTCTAATTTTTATTGTCTTATCCTTTAGTAATTTATTGTCTCTACTTTTACCAAATGCTTGGTTACTATCAATTGAGTTGGTGAAGTTTTTTATTATTAGAAATAAAGAGCCTGCGGTTTCTCCGGTTAACAGTTCAAATGTTGTTGCGGGTTTACCTGTTTTATCTAAATGAACGTTATATTCAATAGTTTCATCAGGTTTATCGGTAAAAAATTCAGCACTAAGAAACTTTGTTTTCCAATTTTTAATTGATTTTTCAAATTCTTGCATTGTTCTATCGAATTGAGCCACATCATTTAATATACGTGGGTCAACAGTTTTAGAAAAAATCTCTTCTTCTAAAATACTTTCTAATCTACGAGCAATTGCAATTACTTCTCTTAGTGTTCTATCAGGAAATGTTTTGGGTAATAATCCTTTTTGTCTATACTCGGAATAAACGGACTTTAAAACTGAATACCCTCTACTTGTTTTCTTAATTGTCTTATCGTATGTTTTGGTTTTCTCATTAAATTTAGTATCCTTCACGACTTCGATTGGGTACATATAAGCTGCTTCCATAATACCATCCAATGGGATGTCATTTAAGTATGCATATGTGGACCCAACAAAAGTTGTTTCTATTTCAAAGTTACCATTTGATGAATTGAATCTTGTGTTGAATTTTACTAAATGTAATCTATATCTTATCGCTTTACCATAAAAACCTTTTACCGTTAAGTAAAATATTGGCCAAGGTAAATGAAAAAACGCTTTGTAAGGTGAATTTTCAGGAGACTCAAAAAGTGTCTTACCTCTAACATCAATAAATTTGATGTTTACTTGGGGTACTAAGTTCATACCCTCGATTCTGATACTAATACTATCGATACCAAAACTTTGAGCAGTGCTGTCGTGTTGATAGAATTCGTCTATCGGTACTTTATTACCTTCTTTGTCTTTTACAAATTTTTGGTCATATTCTGTATATGACTCAGTCCATTTACTATCGAAGTCTCTACCTTCTGCGTTACGCATTAAATTAAACGTACCCTTAGCGATTGATGTTAATGTATTCGTATCGTTTCCTGAAATAAGTGTTGTTCTCGGGATAAGGTCTGCTTCTAAGTTAACGTAGGTAACTAAGTTTTCGGGTTGTACTTCTCTTGGTAGTACTTGTCCATCTTTATTAATGACACTATTGGGGTCGATGTACATTAAATTGTTTTGGTCGACCTTAACTAATATGTCATTTGTTGTTCCTCTCTTATTCGCCATAGTATAACTTATACAATTCTATTCCTCTTTTGTAGTCTTGCAAAGTTGGCACTAGTGGAAATGGAACTCTAATTAGAAAATTGTCAGGTATTTCAAATTCAACACTTCCCGCAAGCGGATTTGCTAACATAATCAACCATCCAAAATATGGTGTTCCGTAATATTCCTGTGAAACTTTATCAAGTCTATTCTTACCTTTTTTATATTGAAAATACTTGTCCGAGCCTTTGATTGGTATTTCAATGCCAGGTACGATTTTAAAACTACCGTCCTCTAAAAAATATTGGTATCTGTCAAAATATTGGTTACTCATTTTGCTTTGCTATAGTAGTTTAAGTTAGTTCCTAATTTTGTGTCGGCGGAATGTATTTTTATTAAATTTGTTTTTTGGTCAGGTGGGAATACAAAGTCTTCATTGACAATGTCAAACTCAACCTTATTTGTGTTCTTTCTAATTGGTAGTTTACCGACTTTTGGTTCTACTTCTTTAGGTGTTATAAAAAACTTAGTTAATTTTTTGTCTATAATCTTAATTACCGCAGCATTAAAATTTGTAGAATCTTTTTTAGATAGTGTATCTAATAATATTTGTTTCTTCTCCCTTAAAAGAATACCAACAAACTCTCTAAATTCATCGTCCGATATTACTGATGATTGAGATATTACAAAAGATTGGTCTACCTTTTCTAACATTTTAGGACCGATTTTATGTAAAAAGTCAACACATTCTTCATATGGTTTGTAAATTTTATCTTTTGTAAATCCTGTTGGGTTTGAATAATCAAACGTTGCTCCTGATACTATGTTAGTATCAGATATTTTACCATCGTGAGTTGTCTCAAGTATAAAATTTAATTTATCTAATGTTTTGATTAGTGCATTTCTACTAAATTCAAGTTCTTTTGTTAATTTAATACCCTTATCTTCTAAACTTGTGAGAGCATTTTTTAGTTCTTCAGCAACAATCGGTTTTAAATACGTTTCAGTATAACCAGTCAGTGGATTATTAAGTTCGGTCGTTAAATTAAAAAGATTTGTTATTGTTATCTTATCTAACTTACTCATTAATTTCATTCGGAATATTCTCAATAATTCACTAGTGACTTTTGATTGTTTGGAGACTCCTAACATTTCTATTGTTATTGGACTTCCATTAGTTTGAGCAACAAAATCTTTTGTTTCTCTATATGTTGGTGAAAATAAAATACTTGCAATTTTTTCACCATATTCTTTTGTATTGTTTTTTACTGCGGTTTGGTAACCATTTAAATAATCTTGAGTGTTTTTAAATACATTATCTATAAGAGTATCATATGATAATTTCTTATCTATTGGTGTACCAATATAGATTCCTCTAGTAACATTATTTGGTGAATCAGGATTATTTTGTGGTACTTGTCCTGAAGAATTATTTTGAGGTGGGATTGCAAACTTTTCCAACTCTTCTTTATTAAATGCTCTTCTATCTTCGGTTGCGGTTGCTCTGTAATCGTAAATTTCAGTATTTGCATAAAAGTTAGATGAAAGAGCATTCTGTAATCTTTCAACAGGTTTTTCTAATCCGTGACCACCGATAAAACTAACTTGTAATGTAACATCCGCTATCATTGGTTGTATACCAATACCTTCAGGGTTTAAATCCCAAGGGGAGTTATCAAATTGTATGTTAACATCTCTAATTGCTATTTTTGAGTGATAAAAATCACCAATTCTTAAGACGCAAATTGGTGGTGGGCCGAAAGTAGTATTTCTTGCAGCTAAATCGGATTCGTCACTAATACCTTTTATCGGTACGGTATCTCCCGGTCTAACACACTGATTTAAGAAAGTAAGTCTTGCATTCAATCCCTCGGGTGTTGTGGAATGAAATGCGGGATGGAAATACTTTAATTTTTCTTTTAAAGAACCGAATGCAACAGGTGAAGTCTCTTCAAATTTTTTGAAGTAGTAACATTCCCCTAATGTCTTCATCACGATTCTTTTTAATTCGTCAATTGGTGGAGGTGGAATTTTTCCACCTTCCTTATATGGTATAATATTAACTTTAGGAATTTCAGGAATTACTCCAGGAACTACAGGTGTAGGTGTTGGTTCTGGTGGTGTCTCTGGTAATGTTTTATATTTAATTGCAACACTAGCTTCTCTACACCAAAATGTTACAGGTGCTGTTCGTTGTAATTTTTTATTACTCTTTATTTCTAAATTATGACAGTTAACATTTTTATTCTCTGCCGTTTGTGCCGAAAATTGTTCCCCTTTATTAGAGACACCGATAAATTTTACTTGACCAGGAATATCATAACCTAATTTCTTAAAATCAATGGGGTCATATTTTACATCAAGTTTTTTGTCAGTTGATTGTGGGTTCACACCTTTCCAATCTATTTTTATTTGTTCGGTTACGGTTTCGTTTTTGATACCTTCTAAAACCTCCTTCATCAAACTAGCACTTCTTCTAAATGAAAGTTTTAAATTATAATTTTCGTCAGCAACAAATGATGTTGACGAGAATACCGCCACTTCAACTTCTTGAATTTTTTTCTCTTTAATTAATTTTTTTAACTCCGTTAAAAATGTTTTTAATTCATTATAGTTTTTTTCTAATGTCTCAAAACCTTTATCTATTTCCGTAATTGTTCTTCCGGTTAATTCTGTAATTTTAGCGGTGTCAGGAAAAGTTGTAATTTCTTCACCATACAAAATCTTGTAATCGTTTTTACTCTTTGGACCCCAAGCGTGTGACGTATTAAATAAACCATCACTATCTTTAATCAATCCGTCTGTTAGTTCTTTAATGTATGCATTTTTAATATATGCCTTATATTCATCTGAAAATTTTAAACCATCTAATTCGTTATTATTCAATATTTTTGGGTAATCGTTTTTAAAATATAAAATAAACTTCTTTCCGATTGGTTCGGATGTTGTATTAGTTGTGTTTCCTGATACTGTGGATGTTGAAGGTATATCGGGTTTGTTTGGTTCTTTAACCGGGTCAATCTGAGTTCTTAATCTTTCGATTGTTGGTCTATCTCCTGAATAATTTAAATAATTCTGAATTTTTTCAATATCACTTTGTTCAAGTGTTGTATATTTTCTAATTAAATCGTAAAAATCTAAATCCTCACATCCCGCAAAAAATGCGTTAATATAATTGTCAGCTTCATCATCTGACATATTTTTAAAATGTTCTCTAACTAATAAGTTTAGAATACTTGGGTGGTCAACAACAATTTTAAATGATATTGTTCCCGCTCTTGATGTATTTTGATATGTGTAAATCGGTTCTGGTCTTCCTAAGAAACTATTTTCCTCCCACTTAGCACTATTTTGTTCCGATACCTTTAAATCATATGGTGGAAACCACATAACACGACCTCCGTTAGGTCCTCTTTCACAATACGGTAAATCGTTATAAGTATAACCCGGTACATTCGATGCTTTCCACGCTAAGTTCTCAATAGAAAACATATATTTCTTTGCGTAAAATCCACCATTACCTTTAACAATATTTGTCGATTGGTCAAATGATGATTTACCATCAGAATTTGGATATATGTTTAAATTATATGGGGTGGTCATTACACTTGAATCGAACTTTCGTATTAAACCTGTTCTTTTCATTGTGTCAGAATAATTTAGATGTGACCTATCTTTTGTCCATACTCTACAATATTCTACACCCGTTTCATCTCCACTAAACTTATCTACGTATTTTACATTAGAACCTCTCGACATAGATTTTCCCCCATCTCTAAAGATTCTACTTGTTTGGTCGATGACGTTTGCAACGTGAGAATGTTGTTCTAATCCGTTTGTAGGTAAGGTGTCTAATATTTCTTGTGTTATACCTAATATTGAATCGTCTCTAAATCTAAATCTATATGATGCCGAATCAGTATATTGTGTTTCTTCAGAGGCAAATTCTTTATTGTATAATCCTATTTTATTTTGTGATTTTCTACTAATCCAAGTTAACTTTCCACCAATTGGTCCTCCTTCTGTAATGTTTTTTGATTGGTGAAGAAGACCCGCAGCAACAGAATCAAACATTGAACTTAGGTAAAATGAACTTCTAACGGGTCTATCGTTAAAATCATTCATCGCATATTTTACATCATTACCCCTATCATCTCCGATATAAGACACCGCTCTTGGAGCTTCTAATCCTAAAAGTGACTTTGCACCTGACGCAATTTTATCAGCAAAATTGAATAGTTTGGATGAATTCTGTGACCTTGCACTTGTGGTGTAATTTGGTCCATATTTTGAATATGAGATTAAATCATATAATCTTTGTCTTTGACCCTCTCCCATATATTCAATCAATAAGTCTGAAGGTTTTCTTGACAACTTAGGTCTTCTTTGAATACCTAACAATGAACCAATTGCACCAGTAACATCTTGATATATTGCTTGTAATTCGTTTTTTGCTTGTGGTCTTACATTAATTGGATTTCTTGGGTTTGATAGGTAGTCACCGGGTATTTCAGAAAATGGAAATTCAACTCCCGCTACTGTTTGTAAAAAATCAATACCCTTACCCGCTAATGTCTTTGCAACGGTGATTTTATTATTGAATTCAACTAAAGGTTCTCTACCTGTAAGAATATTAATTGCAGTTGCGGTATTACCATTTAGTGCGTCTGATAATCTTGCTCTACCTACCGTAGATGCGTATAAATTTTGTTGTATTCTTGCAAATACAGGTCCTTGTGGATTTTTTCTAATATTGTTAGCTGCAAACTTAAAAAGTTCGGATTCATTATCATAATTGTCAGTGGACATTATTCCAATGATATTATGATTTAAATTACCTGTAAAATATGGGTATAATTGTAAATTAATTCTTCTTGGTAATGTGTCAATAACATCTGTTATTGTATATTCTAATGGTTTAAAAATATTACCATTTTGTGTTTGGGATAACTGGTTGTCTCTGTCGTTTTCGACTGTACCAGAGTCAATAACAGCATAGTCTGATGTCTTTTGTACATCGTATCCACTCGCATTAAATGTTTGGGGACCATTAGGAGTAGATATGTTTTTTCCTAATATGTAATCCCTAAAATTTTTAGTCGAGTTGAAATCTAAGTAACTTGGCATTATTAACGTTTCCTATAAATAGGTTTTATCTTATTTTTTTATTATTTTGGTAATGAAGTATAACTAAATTCAGAGAAAAATTTATCTACAACTGACGGGTCGTTTAGTACCGCTCTCCTTACTGAATCTCCATCTACATTCGATTTGATATTCATATCAATTTGAGTTTTTTGTTGTGTTTGTTGTTGTGACTGAGCTTTAGCTTTTTCTGCATCTGCTTTTGCTTTCTCGGCCTCCGCTACCGGTACTGATTTTTGTTCAGTCGGTTTAGCTGCCGCCTTTTCTCTTGCATCTGCATTCGTTAATGTTCTAATACCATCGTTTACTGCGGTTGATACTACTTCAATACCTGAAGCCGCGGCATTGGCCATTTTTGCGGATTCTTTCGCAGCTGCTGCTGGGTCAAATCCTAATTGTTTTATTAAATTTTCACCTGTTTGTCCTGCTCTAATTCTGGCAAGTGCGGCTAAAAAGTTTACATCTCTATTAATATTTTCAACTAAACTTACTTGTTTTTTTGCAATATCTTCGGTTGACATTTCTTGAAACTCTTCTCTGAATTCTAATAGTTTTTTAGATTGTTCAGCTGTCATATCTTGTAATGCAACAGATGTTGCACCCGCAAATTCTTTTTGTAAACTTTTCGGAATTTCAATAGACATCTTGCCGTCTTTCATTTGTGCAAGATTTGTTAAAAACTCCTTATCTTCTTCATTTTTAAATGTTAAACCATTCGCCATCATATCAGCGGCCGCAGATGTTCTCTGTGCTGCGTTCACTGCAATTTTTGTAAGTTCATTATAGTCTACACCTAATTCTTTAGCTAAAGCTCGTGCTCTTCTTAAGTTTGCACCCGATACTTCAAATCTACCTTGTTCTGAATTGTATGTTGCTAAACTTTCAGCAGCACCAATTAATGAATTTTGTAAGTCTTCAACATTATTTGTTGCATCATACATCATTTTTATAGGGTCACTAAATGTTCCAAATGCTCCACCAATTGCTTGTAATCCGGCAGCCATTGATAGAGCACCTTCTGGGTCCATAACTTTTTCTGCGATTGTGAATACACTTTGCATATTCATTCTAAGAGATACTGATTTTTGAACCATTTGATTTAAACCATCAATTCCCTTGTTAAATCCATATTCGTTTAACTTACCAATATTTGCAACTAAATCTTTTGATGTCGCTTTTGCGTTTAAACCTAATTCTAACGATGCTTTTCCCGCCTTTTGTATTGTTAACATTGCATCCCTAGCTCCGACTGAAACGTCTTGAAACGCGTTCGCTGCTCGACCACCTTCTTCCATAGAGTCAAAATAAACTCTACTTGTCATTGCGACATCGGTCATAGTTTCTTCATTAAGAAGTCTAAATCTTCCTAACTCCGCGGTCATACTTGATATTGCTGAGGAAATATCTTCAAATGAATAACCCAATCTTACCGCCGCGGGATATGCTTCGGTAATTGAACTTCTAAGACTTTCGGATAATTCTCCTGTTAGTCCTGTTTCAGTATTGATTTTGGCTTGAAGTTGTGATTGTTGTTTAAGTTGTAGAACAATACCATCACCAATTCCAGATTTAATACTGTCTATAATCTCTGAAAATGATTTTAATTTTCCGGTATTAGTATCGATTACAGTACCCAAAACACCTTCAAGCCCTATTCGTTCTCCTGTGTCGAAACCTCTATTTGATTGGTCGACACCCATTCCTTTCATACCCGCAACTATTCCACCTACAATACCTCCTCCTGTACTAGTTGTTTTTGTTGTAGTTGTACCCGCACTTGGGGCGGTTGATTGGTATCCTGCGAACGCACTTTTCATCTGTTCCATAACGTTTTTATCGTTAAGGTCCAATGTTTTACCTCCATTCGCTTTTGAAAATGATTTTTGGTATTCAATTTGGAATGAGGCCCAATCTAAGTTACTTGGGAATTTACTATAATCAACCATATTCGCCATACCTATAAATAGATTAATTCGGACTTTCTATTTCCATTATGTAATTGATATAATATCTTCTTACATAAACAGGCATAGTTAATATGTCATTGTATGAAAAACCTCTTCTGACGAGATAGAGAATCTCATCGAGCATTCCTTTCCTATATTCCGTAGAAAGGGCGAAAAAATTCTACCCCAAACCCAATTTCAACTTGGATTTCTTCTCCTGAAGGGGTCATAATTTTTTGTGTTAAGTCTAATGCCGGTTTATTTTCAGAAATGTACTTTCTAAAATCTTGAGAATCTTTGATTGGTAACCTTTCAATGAAATTTCTTATATTCATAGGGTCTTTGTTACCTGCAACCGATTTAATCATAAATTCAAGTTGTTTTGTTATAATTGGCGCAACACCATTTCCATTCCAACTATCCCTTATTTTATCGATTTCTAATTCATTTTTCTTAGTTAAAAATTTGAAGGTGATATCAACATTAGATTTTTTCATTAGATACTTGTATTCACCATTACTGTCGGGTTCTAATTTAAAATCTTTGATTTTAAGTGTCGATAAATCCGCCATAAAAGTAAATTCCTTATCTGTTTTTGGGTCTGTTACAATCATTTTATATTCAGAACCAAATGCTGTATTTCTTAAAAAAATTAATACCGCTTGTCTATCCTCCTCGACCATATCATCAACATCAAAATCCTTATCTAAGATTTTTCTTTTCAATAATTCAGTAACCAAAGAATTTGTTTGAATTAAATTTGGTGAGGCTAAAATATTTTCATCTGCCGCTGTTAAATAAGCAATTCTTAATGATTTTTTTTGTGTTGAGTAGTAAATACCTTTACTTGGTAACTCCACAACGTCGTACGCAATAGTTGGGTCAATTCTTAATTCTTCCATAGTATTAATATTATACAATAACTACAATAAAGTAAAGTTTAGGCAAAAAATAAAGGAGCCGAAATCGACCCCTTTAAGACAGATTATATGTTTATTTGGAATATTAGTATACAAGGATACATCTATCCATTCTCATCGTTGCAGTGATATCAGCTAACGCATCTTGGCTATAGTCTAATGTACCAAAATCCAAACCTGATAAGAATGTACCTTGAAGAATCCATTTTTCAACCACAACTCCTGTTGGGTCTAACATTTCAAGTTCAATATCTTTTTTATAACCAGCTGCATATCCCATACGACCTGTTACTGATTCCGCGTGTAAACGGAACCACTCCATTAATGCTTGAGCTGCTGATGGACCAATTGGGTCTTTAAATTTAACTGTAATAGATTCCCATTTGAATCTACCCGCAACGTATGTTGATGTATTTAAAAACGGAATTTCTGTTTCAGCAATCGTAGCCTTAGGTCTAGACGCTGATGTTACGTACCATTCATTGATACCCAATGATGAAGGGAATCTTAAAATGAATCGGTTTTGTCTTTTCGGTTCATAAGGAACCGGCATTTTCATTAATAAATCTGCCATTTTGTATTTGTTAAGTTTTTAATTATTACTTTCCTATAAATATGTTGAAATCGGAAAATAATTTTTTTAGGTTTATTATTGTGTCAAGCTTGTTTTTCTCATTTTTTTTTCGTATTTTTTCCTAGAGCACCAGATAAAAGAACTAGAATGAATAATATTAATAATAAATACTAGAAAACTAGTACTAGAATATACTAGTATAATACTGGGTAAAATAAAATAGTATTAATTTTATAAATTTTGGTTCCCCGTGGAACATCTAAACCATCCCTTGTGGATGTCTTTATAAATAGAGAAGGGACCTTTCGGTCCCTTTCTCATTTTATTCTCCTTTTAGATTAGATGTTTTCAAACGAAGCACCTGTTGGTGTAATAATGAATTCAACATCGATAAATTCAAGTGAGCGAGTAGGTTTGATGTAAATTTTACCTCTAAGTGTATTTGCATCAATATCCTCTGGGTCATTTGATACTGTTACACGGAAGTCATATAAACCTCTTTCCTTTTTAATTGCTTCTAAAATTGGATTTACCAATCTTAAGAACTCTTGTCTTACTTGTTCATCGTTTTGTTCGAATAACAATCTTACAGCAACTGCTGAAATTAACTTTCTTGCTCTTAATAATAATCTTCTTACGTTAATTCTATCAAGTGCAGATTCTCTAACCTGAAGGGTTTTGTTACCCCAAATAATGGTACCAGTGTCAGAGAAAGTTGCAATTGGGTTAATTCTGTTCTTATATAATGTATCTCTTTCATCAAGAGTTAACTTCTTATATGCTTTGATAGAGTTTACCAAACCTCTTGAATAACCTGCTACTGCGAACCAAGGATAAGATACGTTGTCAGTTAAAGCGATGTTCTTCACTACTTCTCCTGTTGGTGGTAACCAAAGTTGAGTAGAGTTATCGTTATCTCTAACTTGAATCCAAGGCCAATAGGTTGCTGAATAGTTAGTATCCAAATTCGCCATATCCAAATCATCAACAATTTCGTCTGAAGTTGATACATTTGGAGCGTTTATAATATAAAGAGAGTCAGCTCTATCGTTCTCAACTATATCAATTGCCTGTGTAACCAAAGAATTGTGGTCCTTAAAGTTAATACCAGGTGTTGCAAATATGTTAATGTCTACTGCCTCAGGGTTTGAGTATGATTCAATACCTCTTAAGTAAGCATAATAGTCTGAGTTTCCTACAGTTGAACTAAACACACCTCCGTTTAATGTGTGACCACTTACATATGTTCTTTTACCAAAAACATATCCGTCAGTGTTAGTTCTTGCACTTCTGTAGATATCCCAACCATCAAAACCACCACATACTGCGAAAGTAAACTTACGGAAGTTAATAGATTCTAACTTACCCTTAGTTACACCTTCCAAATCATATGGAGTACATTCAAATGCTTTACCTGTAATTGTATTACCTGTAATACTTGATGCGTTTGTTGATAAGTGGAATCCTACGGTTACTTTGTCAGGATTTTTACCCTTATATTTTAATAAATCGGTATCAAGACCTATTTGAGATGAGATACCTAATGATACTTTTTTGAATTTGTCAGCTTGTGCTGCTAAAACAGGTTCTCCTGAAGTAGTGAATGTTCCTGTCGCCTCGCCAGCTTCCAAGAATGATGTTTTGTATTTAACATCACCCAAGGTAGTTCCTGATAATGAATCAGTAACAAAACCTTTAAATCCTGCAGGAATTGCATCTTCAGGATGTTCTTCCGCCATTGTTAACATAATATACTTTGAACGTAATTCATATTCACCATCTACAGTACCAATTTTTCTTGCTACGTAACCAGGTAAAGTTGAATCCATAGTACATCTTGTAAATTTCTCCAATACTACCATATTATCGTCAGTATCGTAGAAATCACGAACAAGTACATCAAATTCAGTAGAATCTAAGTCCACATTTAGAATAGTAATTTTAACTTCAGTATTTGCTGAGTTACCATCTGATACGGTAAACACTTGGAATAAATCAGATACCTTACCACCACGAACTTCAGAAACCACCATTGGTGATGCCGGTGTATCCCAATCAGTTAAGAAATCTTCACCAACTGAATGATATACCTCAGAAAGACTTAAACCACGTATTTCACCTCTTTCCCATAACTTCTTAATTAAAGTAGGGTATACTTCGTGAACATAAACAGGAATTTCGTCTGCTTTTTTATCGAACACATCCAATCCAATTACCTTAGTAATATATTTTGATGATGTTGTATCTAATGAACAAGTAAATTCTTTAGCTCCACTTGTGGCACCTGTAACGTTAATTGTGAATTCACTCAGTGGATTGGTTGTTAACGTATCTGATGTAACAATGAAAGCAGAATTTGATGTTGTTTCTAAATTCAACACTTCAGTTGAATAAGAACCTCTTGGTCTTAATGCTGCAACGGTAATATCACCAAAATTATTTGTGGTTGCACCTGTGTAATTGTATCTTGTCACAACAAAAGTTGATGCTGCTCCTGAGTATACAAACAAATATGAATATAAACCGTTCACAGTTCCACCACCACTAGTTGTGTAGAAATAGTTATACCAATTTTGGTTAGTGTATGAACCGATAGGTCCTGCAATTTGGTCACCAGATAATAAAGCGGTGTCATCTTCAGGTACCAAACCAATTGTAAACCACTCATTATCAGAATACACTCCCTCTACGATGAAATCAGTAACACTATCTCCTGTTGTTGCAGTTTTTCCTGATAAGTGAGAGAAGAATGTACTTCCTGTCACACCTGTAACGGTAGGAATTAAAGTACCAGTAGTTTCAACAGGAGTTGAATCTGAATCGAAGGTTACACCTGCGATAGTTTTAATACCAAATGTTTTATTGGGTTTATAACCCGTAAGTCCAAGTACTCTTGTTACGAATAGTTGATTTGATTCTTGTAAATAAGCCTTTGCTACATATGCCAATTCGTATTTCGGATTCCCATTCCCAAATTTTTCTGGAGATGTTGGGCCGAAATAAGTTTTGAATTCGTCAAAATTGGTAATCAAAACGGGTTCTTCTGCAGGACCTTTCAAGGTTTCACCTGCTAAACCCAATGTTGTTACTCCGACACTCTGTGCAACAAATGTTAAATCCTTCTCTGATGTGTACACACCCGGAGATACGAATACTTTGTTTGAATTTGCCATTGATTGTTGTTTGGTTAAAATAATTTATTACTTATTCAATAAATATCTTTGTTTTTAGCAAAGATTTCCGTACTTTTTTCAAAAAAGATAGTTATTTATCTTTTTATATCTTAATATATCTTTAGTATGGAAAACAAATCAAAAAATGTAAAAATCAGTGAAAAACATCACGAAATGTTAAAAAAATATTGTGAGAAAAATGGTTTAAAAATCTACAAAGTTTTAGAAAAGTGGATTGATGAATTTTGTAAACCTAAAAAGAAGGATTTATACGGGGAAGATTAACGTATATAGGTAATACCAATATTGGAACCTAAAACAGGAGACGAAAGTAAAGTTATCTCATTATCACCTGAAACCGCAAAACCCGCACCTTCCTCATCTATAAGACCATTAATTGTAACATTAATGATACTATCTATTTTATTTAGGAGTGTAAACGTTAATGTACTACCATCGTACACAAAATATTCAGATTCCAAAAACAAAGGTTTACCATAACTGTCGATAAAGACACTATTTCTACCTGCATAGTATGAAACCGTGATTTCCCAACCTTCCATTGGGGGTTCTACAAATGTTATTTTGGATGTACCTGCAATATGGAAATAATCAACATCCCTTTCCTGAACTAATCCATTAATTGCAACTGAAAATAAAAATCCGATAGACTCTCCCACACTAAATGTGGTTTGCATTCCATCCGCAATAAATTTTACGGTCGTTGTTTCAATAGATTTATTAAAGAATTTCTTTTCAAATGGTTTTGTACCTATAAACTCAGTAAGTAAAAACATTCTACTAACTGCGGGTTTCACTTCAAATTCTTCCGAATCGATTAAAAACCCTAACATAGTAAAATCGTAAGTTTGCATATAGTATTTACGACCATCCATATTATCAATCGGCGAGTTGTCACCATTTTTATCTAATATAATAGGAATATAGTGACCTTTAACTGTTGTGTACGCCTGTCTTGATGAGAACTTTTGAAGAACTACCTTATTAAATCTATTAAGGTCTCTAAACTTGTTACATAAAATTACCACTTCATAACTAATATCAATAGCAACAGGTTGTGGTATTTTATATACATCAGCTCCCATTTGTGTTCCATTCCAAGTTGGGACAGAAGCGTAATAGAATGTACGTCTATCGGGTATAGTTCTTTGAACGACAGGGTTTGTACCTGGCTGAACATCAGGTCTACGAATAATAGCAATGAATGGAATCTTCATATTCCCGTCATCATCAGAAAACTCCCAATTATTTAAAATCTCACCCCACCTCTGTATTGTTAAAATCTTATCAATGATAGGAATTTTTGTACCATCAGAAACAACTTTGAAATTATCTTTAATAAATTCAAGCATACCCAAGTCGAGGTCATCGTGTAAAATGGAATCAGGAAGATAAGTGTCAGACTTGGTTATTCTATCCAACAACTCTTGTCTCCTTTCTGTCAGTTCCTTTTGTCCGTAAATGGATATGTTATTTTTTCTTTTTGGTAATGGCATAATTAAACTCCTCTAAATTCACCTTCCTGAACAGGTGCGCAAGTTATTGTTCTATAATATGGTTTGAACCCAAAATGATTGTGTTTATTGTCAGATGTTACTTTTCCGTCATTAATAACATTATAATATCTAACTCGACCTTCCGATTCGGGATACGCGATATAATCACCATATCTAACATCTATCTTCAATTCTTCTAAGTGTTTTATATACACTTGGATTAGTAAATTACCAGGCTCCAAATACCTAAGAGTTCCATTCTTATAAGAACTATTTTTAGGTTCATCAATTTTAACTAACGCATTAAATTCAATAGGGGGGAAATATTTTATCTCATCCTTACCCACTTCTGCATAAACTGCGTCCTTATCTGTTTTGGCTCTATCTACTCTATATAGAACCAATTTCATATTTAAATCTCCGTGTAGATACTCCTGACCCATTTGAATATGGAGGTCAAAGTCGTCCGTTGAGAAGAATTTAGATAATCTGTTTATGGGTAATTTATTTTCCATATACGTATAAATAGTTTAATAATACAATCCATTTTGTTATATTTTAATATGGAAAGAAAAATTCCTGAGATAGAGGCAAGAGAAATATTAGAAAATTATGATGGTTCCAATAATCAATTATTGGAATGGAAAATTAAATCCCAAACTGCAAAGGGGTTTAGTTTTACAAGGCCACAGGCTGATTATGTTTTAAAATATCACTCAATTACACCAAAGGTGGCAAAAAAATACGTTTCAATAGTTGAATCGTTCGGCGAGAAGATAATGGAGCAAAGATTTTTGGTTTCAGTCCCACAAAAAATATGGGTCGAGAAATTACTTTGCGAAACAGACAAAGCATACCACATTTGGGGTAAGGTTTTAGATTCGGATAAACTACAAGCAATGTGGGTACCTAAAGC
>Ga0315905_10000667_pt1 | contig 37282 bp, 44 predicted proteins | sample LakEriMetagenome_5_FD_203522 | JGI IMG/M metagenome (GOLD analysis project Ga0315905, IMG submission 203522) | Freshwater fungal communities from buoy surface, Lake Erie, Ohio, United States - Buoy 4 MA121 | ecosystem: Environmental > Aquatic > Freshwater > Lake | place: USA: Lake Erie, Ohio... | reverse complement strand
CATGCCGCCAGCGTTCAATCTGAGCCAGGATCAAACTCTTCAGTTCAATCTCTGTTTTGTGCCATTTCTGGCAGGTTCCGAAGAACCGTCGCTCACTCAAAATACTGACAGGAATGTTCTTGCGAACTTTCCTATATTTCTTCGTGAGCGCTTGATTTTTAAAGTATTACGATGTCGCCAAAGCTTCATCGTCGCACGCCATCAAGCGCCCACACTTATCGGCTGTTAATTTTTAAAGAACTTGCAAATTTGTTGGCTTGCGCCGTGCTGTCGAAGCGTTGTGTTCGCAGCAGCAAAGAAGCGGAATTATGCGGGACTTTGAGAACTTCGTCAAGCGTTGCATCGACTGGTTCTTTTATCCCCCTGCGTCTTTTGAGCTGTTTTGTCCGTCAAACACAGAGCCAGCTATTATGGAGGCCTTCCTGCTTTCCGTCAAGCGCCTTGTTAAGTGCTTTTCCGGACTCCCACCACAACTCTGCCGACTATCCAACCCGCACCATCATTTCTGATCGTTTTGAAAACACTTTAACTGCGCGGGAGGCGTAATGTATCAAAGCCCGCGGAAACTTGGCAAGCGCTTTTCCATAAATGCCTGCATTCCTTCTTTCTGGTCGTCGGTAGCGAAAGTGCTATGGAACAGGCGGCGCTCGAAATGTATGCCGTCCGATAGCGATGACTCATACGCGCGGTTGACTGACTCCTTGATCATCATGACCGAAGGCAGCGACATCGAGGCAATGACGGTCGCAGCCTCCAGCGCCTCGTCAATCAGACGATCGGCCGCAACGACCCGTGAAACGAGACCAGCCCGTTCTGCCTCGCTCGCATCCATAAAGCGCGCGGTCAGACACATGTCCATCGCCTTGGCCTTGGATACAGCTCGGGGAAGGCGCTGAGTACCGCCTGCACCGGGAATGGTACCTAGTTTGATTTCAGGCTGTCCGAATTTGGCGGTATCGGCTGCGATGATGAAATCGCACATCATCGCTAACTCGCACCCGCCACCCAGCGCGTAGCCCGCGACTGCGGCAATGATGGGCTTGCGCACACGTCGGATCTGCTCCCAATTGCGGGTGATGTAATCGCCGTTGTAGGCATCCGCGAAGGTGTAGCTCGCCATCGCTCCGATATCTGCGCCGGCCGCAAAAGCTTTTTCGTTACCGGTAACGATCATGCAGCTAATTTCCGCATCCTGCTCGAAACTCAGTAGCGCGTGCCCGAGTTCATTCATCAGCTGGTCGTTGAGCGCATTCAAGGCCTTTGGACGATTCAGGCGTATCAGCGCAACCTTGCCGTGGGTCTCAACGAGGATATTCTCGTAATTCATGTCTGGCTCCATTTTGATTTGTTGAAGGGATGTCATGATTTTACTTGCCGCGATTTGAGTCAGCCTTTTTAAGGCTTGACTTGGGCAGTAATGCCGCTATGGTTAATTCGATATGGATTGTCCACCGCTTTGACGATCAAATCATGCAAGCTGCACTGAACACTCTGAATCAACGCTGTACGCAACTCCGCCAGCAAGCACAACATCTTGCATTGTGCCCGGATACTGATGTGCCACGAATTTTCAAGGATTTACTGGATTCTCTGGAGCAGCTGTTTGCTTTTGAGCACAGTCTGATGGAGCAGCATCATTTCCCGGCGTTACTCTGTCATATAGAGCAGCACGCCAGGGCACTCAGAGGGTTACACCGTACGCATTCGCAAGTCATGTGCGGCGCTTGGCAAAAAGGGCGGTACGTGGGTTCGCACCTACTAATCAACTGGTTTGAACTGCATAACGAAACACTGGACGCCTGTCTTGCTGCTTGGCTTGAATGCCTGCAGTCGGGTCAAACAGCGCTGAACGTACCACGCAGAGCATTGTGGTCAGATACCACGGGCGGTTCAGGTAGTTACGTGCTAGCGCCATGGCAATCAAGAGCACGAACCGATAAAAATGATCACCCAAGCAGCTCAGGGCAAGTTGGATAACGCCTTGGGAAGTAACAACCACATCTGACCCGCTTGCTTCATCTTGCCCGCCAACTCACCCGCCTCATCGCCAAAACCCCAGAAGAAATCCGCGCGCACAGCATTGCGAATCGCACCTCCCGTATCCTGCGCCATCATCAGTTGGCGAATTGGAAGCTCGCTGTTGGGTCGGGTCGTTGATAAAAATACCGGTGCGCCAAGCGTAACAAATTGGGGATCAATCGCAATGGAGCGTTGCGCTGTCAGTGGTACGCCCAGCGCACCGCGCGGCCCTTTGCCCGGATCGGTAATTTTCTCTTCCTTGAAAAATACAAAGCTTGGATTAGCATTCAGCAGTTCCTGCAAACGATGCGGATTGGCGCCCGCCCAGGCTTTGATGCCTTGCATCGAGGCCTGTTCAAGCTTGAGTTCGCCGCGATCAATCAGGTAACGACCAATCGATTTGTAGGGGTGACCATTTTGATCCGCGTAGGCCATACGTATGGTCTCATTGCTCTCTTCCAGTGTGACCCGGCCCGAGCCTTGCACTTGCAGAAAAAAAGCATCGACCGCGTTATCCACCCATACCAACTCCGTGCCCGGGGCCAAACCCTTCTGAATCAGCTCGGCACGCGTGTAATAAGGCAGGACTTTGTTGCCAGAAAACCGGCCGCGCAAGCGCATGTTTTTTAGTTCGGGATACACGCTGCCAAGATCAACGGTCAGCAAATCACTGGGCGGTCGGTACAGCGGCGTTTGAAATAAACCGCCCCGTGTTCTTGACCCACGCAACAGCGGCTCGTAATACCCAGTCACCATGCCAGATACGCCGCCATCGGCATTGCGCACCTGATGCGGCAGGAAGCGGGATTCAAAAAAAATTCTCAGCCCTGCGCCATCGACGGCGCTCAATTGCTGGGCGTCGGCGCACACCTCCTGCCAGCCAGTCCGTCGAATCATCACTTCACACGAAGCAAGAAACGCAGGCCAGAGCTTCGTGAGGTCATCCTCGGCCCAACCGGGCAACTGGTCAAAACTCACCACGCGCAAATAATCAGCTGGCGTGATTGTCTCGGCTTTGGCAACAGGCTTCACTGGCACCGAGGGCGTTTGGGGCGTTGGGAGCGTTGCGGTCGCTGGCTTGGATGGACTGGGCGGTGTAGCGCAGGCCCCGAGCAGCAAGGCCATGGCCAAAAGCAATCCGGTTACACTGAGAAATTGAATTGAGAGAGGGCGCGATGTCATGTGGTTGTTATTTCTTGAAGCAGGACTGGCACTGGGCCTGCTGATTTTTATCGTTTGGTGGACGATGTTCTCCGGGCGCAAAGACGACGACTGAACTTAGTCAAGCAAGCACGATCTGGATAAAACCACCGATTTTTCCCGCTGAAAAGTGGCGCCAATCCCAAGCTTGCTTAGATCGCCAAGCCGTACCGGAATGCACGGAGTTTCATTCAGCACCTGCCTAATGCAACGTACGAGGCAGAGACAAAACAAACTCGGGTATTTTGGATTCAAATTGCTCACCGTCCTCGGCCACGCAGAAATAGATACCGCGCATCGTGCCCTGCGGTGTGGCAAGTGATGTGCCGCTGGTGTACTCAAATTGCTCGCCGGGCGCTAGTAATGGCTGATGACCCACCACGCCGAGTCCTCGCACTTCCTGCGCCTGATCATTGGCATCCGTAATGATCCAGTGACGCGAGATCAGTTGCGCCGTAACACTGCCAGTATTCTTGATCGTGACTGCGTACGCGAATACATACTGTGAAGCATCTGGATTGGATTGATCGTCCAGGTACTGTGTGCGCACAGTCACAGTCATCTCATATGCAGCCATGTTCTGTCGTTCTTTCCTGTGTAAGTTGACGGTCGGGAGGATACCCTACCGAGAAGTTATCGATTGCACACCAATTTCAGCCCTGTGGCAAGCAAGCCGCTTCATCAAGGTAGAATTCTCCGCTTGCCAACAGGGAGAAAACATGACGACCTACCACATCGCTCCGAGCATTCTGTCTGCTGACTTCGCCCGTCTGGGCGAAGAAGTCCGCAATGTCGTAGCGGCCGGCGCAGATATCATCCATTTCGATGTGATGGACAACCACTATGTTCCCAATCTGACAATCGGGCCGCTGGTCTGTGAAGCGATTCGGCCCCATGTACAAGTGCCGATTGACGTTCACCTGATGGTCAAGCCGGTTGACCGCCTTATCCCCGATTTTGCAAAAGCCGGCGCCAACATCATCAGCTTCCACCCTGAGGCATCGGAGCACATTGATCGCACCCTTCAACTGATTCGCGATCATGGCTGCAAAGCGGGACTGGTATTCAATCCCGCCACACCGCTGCATCATCTCGAGCACGTAATGGACAAACTCGACTTGATACTCATCATGTCGGTCAATCCCGGATTCGGCGGACAGTCATTCATTCCCGAGGCGCTGAAAAAAATTACTGCCGTACGCAAGCTAATTAATGCCAGCGGACGCAACATCATGCTTGAAGTCGACGGCGGCATTAAACCCGACAATATTGCAGAGGCCGCGAAAGCAGGCGCTGACACCTTCGTCGCCGGCTCGGCAATTTTCGGCAAACCAGATTACAAGGCCGTGATCGACGCGATGCGTGCGCAACTGTCTCAGGTTTAAGGAAGACCCGCGTGTGCCTAAGGGCCGGTGCAAACAATGCCTCAGCATCACTTCCAGATAAGAATCAATGAAAGCCGATCCGGAGTCTCGGTCCGAGATGTTATAGTTTAACGATTGAAAACTGCGACTACCCTGCTGGTCGCTTGATGCCCACCACCATGTTTCTTGTCAAAAAAACTAAGCTCATCCCGCCAGGCGTCTTTGAGGCCTGGCTATGGCGACGCTGGCAACCCCGTATCGACTGATACCGCTGCCTGTCGCTAGTCCAGTGCGGACGCGCGATTTTTTAGACACCTCGCCGCTTAACTACCGTAGCGGCCCGGAGAGAAACATGACTGAACTTGAATTCAAATCGCTGGCCGCACAAGGCTACAACCGTATTCCCCTGCTCGCCGAAGCCTTCGCTGATCTTGAAACCCCCCTCACGCTGTATCTGAAGCTTGCCCAGACCCAGAATCAGGGCAAAAACACTTTTCTGCTCGAATCTGTCGTCGGTGGAGAGCGATTCGGTCGCTACTCCTTCATCGGCTTGCCAGCCAACACGCTACTGCGCTCGCATGGTCAGCGCACTGAAGTCCTTCAGCAGGGCAAAGTCGTTGAAACCTTCACCGGCAATGCGCTGGACTTCATCGCAGAATTTCAATCCCGCTATAAAGTTGCCGTCAGTCCCGGCATGCCACGCTTTTGTGGCGGTCTGGCCGGCTACTTTGGCTATGACGCCGTGCGCTACATAGAACACCGGCTCGCCAATACAGCGCCCAAAGATGATCTGCAACTGCCGGACATACAACTTCTGCTCACCGAAGAACTGGCTGTCATCGACAATCTTTCGGGCAAGCTCTACCTAATTGTGTACGCAGACACGCGGCAGTCAGAAGCCTATGGACGCGCCCGGCAGCGACTGAAAGATCTGCGCGCCATGCTGCGTCGCACGGTCGACGCGCCCGTTACCTCGGGCTCGGTTCGCACAGAAGCCATCCGCGATTTTTCGAAAACCGATTATCTTGCAGCAGTCGCCCGCGCCAAGGAATACATCATGGCCGGCGATCTGATGCAGGTACAAATCGGTCAGCGTATACGCAAGCCCTATGTGGATTCACCCCTCTCGCTGTATCGTGCGCTGCGCTCATTGAATCCCTCTCCTTACATGTATTTTTATAATTTCGGCGATATGCAAATCGTAGGGAGTTCGCCCGAAATTCTGGTGCGTAACGAAACCACGCCAGATCAAAAGAAAAAAGTCACGATTCGTCCCCTTGCCGGCACGCGTCCAAGGGGTGCAACGCCGGAACAAGATCAGCAACTCGCTGCCGAATTGCTGGCCGATCCCAAGGAGATTGCCGAACATGTGATGCTCATCGATCTTGCGCGCAATGACATCGGTCGTATTGCTGACATCGGCAGCGTGAGTGTCACTGACAAATTCATCATCGAAAAATATTCACACGTGCAGCACATCGTCTCGAACGTCGAAGGCTCACTCAAAGACGGCATGTCCAACCTCGACGTCCTGCGAGCCACCTTCCCAGCAGGCACCCTCTCCGGCGCCCCCAAGGTTAGAGCAATGGAAATCATCGATGAACTGGAACCCGTCAAACGCGGCATCTATGGCGGCGCCTGCGGCTATCTCTCCTTCGGCGGCGAAATGGATCTCGCCATCGCCATCCGCACCGGCGTGATCAAAGACGGCATGCTCTACGCTCAAGCCGCAGCCGGCATCGTCGCCGACTCCATCCCCGAAATGGAATGGCAAGAGACGGAGAACAAGGCGCGCGCTGTATTAAGAGCCGCAGAGCAAGTGCAAGATGGATTGGACGGGGAGATTTGACATGCTGCTGATGATCGACAACTACGACTCGTTCACCTTCAATCTCGTGCAGTATTTTGGCGAGCTCGGCGAAGACGTTCGCACTTATCGAAACGACGAAATCAGCCTTGAGCAAATCGAGGCACTGAGCCCAACGCGTATCTGTATTTCACCCGGTCCGTGCACGCCGCATGAAGCCGGCGTCTCGGTACCCGTACTAAAGCATTTCGCTGGCAAGCTGCCGATACTGGGTGTATGCCTTGGCCATCAGAGCATCGGTGCAGCCTTTGGCGGCAACATCATTCGCGCGCAGGAAGTCATGCACGGTAAAACCTCGCCCATCATGCACACGGGCGTTGGCGTGTTCAAAGACTTGCCCAGCCCGTATACGATCATTCGATACCACTCGCTTGCAATCGAGCGCGCATCTTTGCCTGACTGTCTTGAGATCACAGCATGGACCGAGGATGGCGAAATCATGGGGGTGCGTCATAAAGAATTTGCTATCGAAGGTGTGCAGTTTCATCCGGAATCCATTCTTTCCGAACACGGACACGCACTTTTGAAAAACTTCCTCACTACCTGAATCGCAGGCGGCCCATGACACTCACACCGCAACAAGCGCTTCTGCGCATTATTGAACACCGCGAAATCTTTCACGATGAAATGCTGGCACTGTTCCGCCAGATCATGGGCGGCGAAATGTCACCGGTAATGATCGCCGCGCTCACCATGGGGCTGCGCGTGAAAAAAGAGTCGATTGGTGAAATCGCCGCAGCAGCCCAAGTCATGCGCGAGTTCGCCGCAAAGGTCGAGGTGGCTAATGCCGACCAATTGGTCGACATCGTCGGTACCGGTGGTGACGGCGCCAACACCTTTAATATTTCGACTGCGACGATGTTCGTAGTGGCGGCAGCCGGCGCACGTGTTGCCAAACATGGCGGACGCAGTGTCTCCTCATCTTCCGGCAGCGCGGACGCCCTGGAAGCACTCGGCGTGAATATCAATCTATCGCCGCAGCAGGTCGCCGCCTCCATCGATGAAACCGGTATCGGTTTTATGTTCGCTCCCAACCATCATGCGGCGATGAAGCATGCTGCGCCGGTTCGCAAAGAGCTGGGCGTGCGCACTATTTTCAATATTCTCGGGCCGTTGACCAATCCTGCAGGCGCGCCCAACATCATGATGGGGGTGTTTCATCCCGATCTGGTCGGCATTCAAGTGCGCGTGCTGCAAAGGCTGGGGGCAAAACATGCACTCGTCGTCTGGGCCCGTGACAACATGGATGAAGTTTCACTGGGTGCAGCAACCATGGTGGGCGAGCTCATTGATGGCGAAATTCGTGAATACGATATCCATCCGGAAGACTTTGGTTTGCAAATGACCTCCGGTCGACATCTGCAGGTCGCTGGGGCGGCAGAATCCAAAGAAAAAATTCTTGAAGCACTGGATAACCGGGCGGGTCCGGCACGCGACATTGTCATGCTTAATGCCGGTGCTGCACTCTATGCTGCCGGCGCAGCCAGCAGTATCGCGGCTGGCGTTACACGCGCAAAGGAAACATTAGCCTCCGGTGCTGCGCGCGCAAAACTCAATCAGTTCGTGCAGTTCACGCAAAAACTGGCTGCCTCATAAAGCTACTAAAAAAAATATCTACAATTACCATGTCTGACATTCTAAAAAAAATTCTTGATGTAAAAGCCGACGAAGTCGCCGCCGCAAAAAAACATCAGGATCTGGCAAGCCTGCGCCGCGACGTGGAATCTGACACGCCTTCGCGAGCACAGATTCGCGGCTTCGAAGCCAGCCTGCGCAATAAGATCGCCTCAGGTAAAGCAGCAGTCATTGCCGAGATAAAAAAAGCATCGCCCTCCAAAGGAGTGTTGCGTGAGAATTTTCAGCCTACTGAGATCGCGCAAAGCTATGCGCATTATGGTGCCGCCTGCTTGTCTGTTCTGACGGATGTCCATTTTTTTCAAGGTGCGCAAGAATATTTGCAGCAGGCACGTGCGGCCTGCGATATTCCTGCGCTACGCAAAGACTTCATCATTGATCCGTACCAGATCTATCAGGCACGTTCCTGGGGTGCAGATTGCGTCTTGCTGATTGTTGCCGCGCTAGACCACGGTCTGATGGCCGAACTCGAAGCGTGTGCGCATGAACTGGGTATCGGGGTGCTGGTCGAGGTTCACGATGCCGATGAGCTTTCCGCTGCCCTCAAACTGAAAACGGCAATGCTGGGTATTAACAACCGTAATTTGCGCACTTTCGAGACCAGCCTGGACACCACGATCAAGCTCTTGCCTCGCATCTCGCCTGACAAAATGGTGATCACCGAATCCGGCATCCTCGCTCCGGATGATGTCAAACGCATGCGTGATTCCGACGTTCACGCCTTTTTGGTTGGTGAAGCCTTCATGCGCGCCCCGGAGCCCGGTACCGAGCTGGCTCGTCTGTTCAGCTAAAAATTATCACCGCAAGTCAACCCAAGTAGACACGGATCAACGCAGATCAACGCGAATTAATCCGACTCAACGCGGACCAAAGCGTAAAGGATCCAGCCGCTTCAGCCATTCACGCGGCATCGGCAAGGGGTCGCCGCACAGCGCTGCGACCAGTAATTCCGCGCACAGCGGCGCGCAGGCGATGCCACGCGAGCCATGTCCTACACTCACAGACAAACCTTCGGCGATCTTGCCCACCAGCGGCAATCTGTCTTGCGTCGTCGCTCGCCATGCGACGCGACCACTGAGAACCATCCCAAGATCCTTCGCAAAACTAGGTAACAAACGCTGCAAGCGCTGGAAATTTTCCAGATCATCTGTCTTGCGAGCACACGCATCCTCATCGTCATATTGAATCGTCGCGCCTATCGTATGCACGCCGTTGATGGCCGGGGTGATATAGCCGTCGCGACAAACAATCACATGAATCGCCTGATCTGCTTGTTCGGGTACGACGGACAACTGGCCACGGGCACGATCAACTGCCAAGGGTACCGGGCTCAATTGCGTTGCATAGGCAGTTGCCATAACAACCTGAGCGGCAGAAAAAATTTCACCGTCAGACAGACTCAACTGCCATGAATCGTCGGCATGCTGAACAAGGCTGGTGACTTCAGCGTGGGGATGCACCTGAATCAGTGGATGATCGAGCATGGCATGAACGAGTGCGACGGGCTCTAGCCATCCGGCCTGTGGCAAAAAAAATCCAGAACTGGCGGGTGTCTGTCCGCAGAGCTTATCCGCCGCCGCGCCGCTGACTTCCATGATCTCGTCATGCGGGCGTGCACTTGCGTAGTCACGCAGCTTGTCATGACGTCGCTGATCGCGGGTCATACGAAATGCGCCGCAAAATGCGTGCGGCACTGAGGCGCCATGCTGGGTAAGCCAGCGCTGCAGCCAATGCACACCGGACGCAGAAAATTCGGCAATCGGATTATCGGCGCCACCGAGCTCGGGGCGCACGACTGCGACGGGATTGCCCGACCCACCAGAGGCGGGCTGTTCACGCTCCAGCACGACGACGGCCCTACCTCTGCTGGCGAACTGGCGAGCGATGCTCGCACCAGCGATGCCGGCACCAATGATGACGATGGGTGAGGAAGACAATTGTGCCAAAGGGTGAATTACTTGCAGCGACCTTCAAAAATCAACAGGGAGGTCGGCATTTCTAGCGTATCGCTGACAGTGATGGCGATACGATCGATCACTACCTTACGCATCGCGCTCTCGGGCGTCAGGCCCATGCAGCTAATGAGTTCATCGCTGAGCTTGCAGTTCAGGCCCTCCATCTTCAGACCGCTTACCTCGTAGCGATGCCGCGCATCCGCCGGTACTGTTGACGGTACGCCGCGATGTTCAAAGCGCCGCTTGCCCTCACAGTCGTATTGGACATCCGCCGCGAGCGCGGCCAGCGGCAGGAGCAACCCCACCAACGAGTTCAGCAGAATGGCAAACTTCATCTCAGTCATCCGGAAAAGTGATAGCGCATCATACAATGCAACGAATATGCCTTTTTCACCTGATGATCACCAACATGAAAACCTTACTGACAATTCTGCTTGCGTTGATCCCCACAACAGTACTAGCCCAGAACTGGGTTCGCTATGCAGAGAGCGATCAAAGCCTGATGTACTTCGACAGCCTACGCACCCGCAAGATGGGCGATACCGCCTTTGTATGGGATTTGCATGATCTGAAAAGCGCCGCCACAGACCCCTCTGGCAAGCCGTATCAATCGGTGCTTTATGCAGTCGAGTATCAATGCCGCGCGCGTAAATGGCGGGTGCTGAGCACGTCCAGACATCCGCAGGGCATGGGCGCCGGCAAACCAGTGTCGGAAGAAGCAGGCGCCATGACGTTCACCGAAGCTGGACCAGGATCTCGCGCAGAGCAGCTCTTCAATCATGTCTGCGAATAGTCGCGAGAAAAGACCTGCATTTTTCGGGCTTGCCGCGCAGGCGGCAATGCGTTTGCCTGAGAGCTGAAAGATTCTTCAGTTAATTGGGCGGACAGGGCGGCAGGCCGTGTAAAAATGGTGCGCCAGTGATTCAAACCTTCAAGTCGGACAACCACACCAGCCCCTTCGAGCTTCATGCGCATTACCATCCTAGATAACGACGCTGCTCAAGGCGAACAATTAACCAGCTGGCTAAGCGCGCCAGCGAACGAACTGCATCGCCTGGACTGCGTAGACGCGATGCTCCAACGTCTGCGCAAAGGCGAGATTGATCTGATGGTCGTGCACTGGCCAGCTGCGACTGACCTACAACACCTCAAGGACGCCATCGACCAGCGATCTCCGATCGTGCCTCTGCTGCTGGTGACGGAGCGCGCAAAGGTGGATGCGCAGACCGTCTTGCTAAACCATCCGGCCGTCGATTATTTGCTTAAACCCCTTAGGCGGGCGGATCTTGTCACGCGAGTTAACGTGCTGAAAATGCGATTTCACTCAGCCGACGCCAAGGCAGAAGATCGTCATGTGTTCGGGTCTTACCTATTTGATACGCACGCAGCCCAGGTCAGCCTGAGTGGCGAGGTCATACGCATGACCGAAAAAGAATTCCGGCTTGCCCTGCTGTTCTTTCGACATATGGGCAAACCCCTGTCCCGCGCATTTATCCTCGAATCGGTCTGGCCGGAGAATGCAGAGTTTTCATCCCGCAGCATGGATACCCATGTGTCGCGGGTGCGAACCAAACTAGGCCTGCAGCCCGCGCGGGGATTCCGGCTTGCGCCGGTCTACAGTTATGGCTACCGGCTGGAGCAAATCAAAGGCTGGGGCGATGCTGAGTGAATCCGCGTTTTACGGCGTGTCAGCGTACCCGTACGAGGCAGCGGCAGGAAAATCAGGGACTTTGCCCCCTTTTTTAGCTGCGCGATATTATGGTTTTTATTTCATCATTGCCGCTCTGAGTGCTGACGACCAGCGGCTATAATAGATTCGAATTAACGTTTCCCGGCAACCCCGCATGCAACTGCTCGCCGTAGGGCTCAATCACACCACAGCGCCTGTCTCGCTCCGCGAGAAAGTAGCCTTCCGGGCCGACCAGCTCGGTCGGGCGGTGGCATCCGCGTGCGCGTGGTTTGGCGAATCAGGCCAGCAGTCCCATGAAACCGCGATTCTCTCTACCTGCAATCGAACCGAGATTTACGGTGCTAGCGCCAACGACGGCCAAATAGAAACAGCCATCGATGCGACCGCACATTTTGTGGCGGATTATCACAAGCTGCCTTACGCAGAACTCAGGCCTTACCTATATGCGCTGCCGCAGGATGATGCGGTTCGCCATGCCTTCCGCGTGGCCTCCGGCCTGGACTCCATGGTGCTTGGCGAGCCTCAGATTCTCGGCCAGATGAAAGATGCAGTCCGTCAGGCCGAAGCAGCCGGCGGACTGGGCACTTATTTGCATCAAATGTTTCAGCGTACCTTTGCGGTTGCCAAAGAAGTGCGCACCACCACTGAGATCGGCGCGCACAGTGTCTCGATGGCAGCGGCCTCGGTGCGCTTATCCGAACGAATTTTCGACAAGCTCGCCGACCAGCACGTGCTCTTCATCGGTGCTGGTGAAATGATCGAATTGTGCGCCACCCACTTCGCGGCGCATCATCCCAAAACACTGACGATTGCTAACCGTACTGTCGAGCGCGCCGAACAACTCGCGAATCGTCTGGGTGGTAAAACCATGCGCCTCGCCGAGCTGCCCGACCAGCTCGCGAATTTCGATATCGTCATCTCTTGCACTGCGTCTTCACTTCCTATCATTGGATTGGGCATGGTCGAGCGCGCGATCAAGGCACGGCGCCGCAAGCCCATGGTCATGGTCGATCTTGCTGTACCGCGCGATATCGAATCCGAAGTCAGTCGCATGAATGATGTCTTCCTGTATACCGTCGACGATCTGGGTACTGCCGTGCAAATCGGCATGGAAAACCGTCAGTCCGCAGTGGCACAGGCAGAAGCCATCATCGAAACCCGCGTGCAGGGATTCATGAACTGGCTCGACAGTCGCGCGATCGTGCCTCTAATTCAAAGTCTGCAGGAAAGCAGTGAGCAAATGCGTCAGACGGAACTCGAGCGTGCGCGCAAGCTGCTGGCCCGTGGCGAAGATGTGGAGGCGGTGCTCGAAGCACTCTCCAAAGGACTGACCGCAAAATTCCTTCACGGTCCACAACAAGCATTGCATCAGGCCGATGCCGACGAGCGTGCGCGTCTGGCCCAGTGGCTGCCACAACTCTTCCGCACCAAGCGCTAGCGAGGTCTTTCTCAGCGCTTCGCAGTACCTGGCAATTTTGCCGGCGTCCCCTGATCCAACCCTTGCTCCAACCACACCTCGCATGAAACCGTCCCTGCTTTCCAAGCTCGATCAGCTGACACAAAGGCTGGAAGAAGTCAGCGCCCTGATGAATCAGGAAGGTGCGACCGCCGACATGGAGCACTACCGCAAGCTCACGCGCGAGCATTCAGAGCTCGAGCCGCTGGTCGCTCTGCATGCCCAGTGGACGCAGGCACAGGCCGATCTGATCGCTGCACAGGAAATGATGAGCGATCCGGAAATGAAAAGTTTCGCGCAAGAAGAGATCAGTGCGGCTCAGGAGCGCGCTGCTGCGCTGGAGCTCGATTTGCAAAAGATGATGCTGCCCAAAGATCCCAATGATGATCGCAATATCTTCCTCGAGATACGCGCGGGTACAGGGGGGGATGAATCGGCGCTGTTCGCCGGTGATTTGCTGCGTATGTACACGCGCTTTGCAGAGCGCCAACGCTGGCAGGTGGAAATGGTTTCCGAGTCATCTTCCGAGCTGGGGGGCTACAAGGAAGCGATCGTTCGCATCGTCGGTCATGGCGCGTACTCCCGACTGAAGTTCGAATCCGGTGGCCATCGCGTACAGCGTGTGCCTGCCACCGAAACGCAGGGACGGATTCATACCTCAGCCTGTACCGTCGCTGTGATGCCTGAAGCGGATGAAATTGGCGAGGTCGATATCAACCCGGCAGATTTGCGCATCGACACCTATCGCGCTTCGGGCGCAGGCGGGCAGCACATCAACAAAACCGATTCGGCGGTGCGCATCACCCACCTGCCCAGCGGTATCGTGGTCGAATGTCAGGATGACCGCAGTCAGCATAAAAACAAAGCGCAGGCACTCAAAGTGCTGGCCACTCGCATCAAGGATGTACAACTACGTGCGCAGCAATCTGCGGAAGCCGCAACCCGAAAATCATTGGTAGGATCGGGCGACCGTAGCGAGCGCATTCGCACCTATAATTTTCCGCAGGGACGGATCACGGATCACCGCATCAACCTCACGTTATACAAATTGGACATGATGATGGAAGGTGATTTGGATGAATTAACTAATACGCTGATGGCCGAGCATCAGGCAGAGCTACTAGCGGCGCTGGCGGATTGACGGCGACACCTTCTCGTCAATCCATTCACCGTACAAAAAAATTTCAAGGCTTCGTCATGTATATCAACAAACTTGCCAAACCGCTGCTGCTATTCGTCGCCATCGCCTGCATCGCGATGCTCGGGGTCGGTCTGTATCTGCAACTCGCGCTGGAGATGCAACCCTGCCCGCTCTGCGTCCTGCAGCGTTATGCGTTTGCCGCTGTTGCCTTGCTATGTTTGATCACACTTTTTCTGCCGACTACGATGCTGCGGGTCGGAGCCGCCCTGTCTGCACTGGCCTCACTAACGGGCGCTGGCATCGCGATACGTCATCTGTGGATCAAAGCCCATCCCACCATCTCCTGCGGCATTGATCCGCTGGAGACATCGCTGAACAAAATTTTCATCGCCCGCTGGTTCCCTACCTTGTTTCAGGCCGATGGCTTGTGCACGACCGAATACGATCCGATTTTTGGCCTATCGATACCGCAATGGGCGCTGGTGTGGTTTGCGATCTTTGCTATTGCGTTGATTTTTGTTGCGATGCGTAGCAAGCGAACTGCATGACGATTCGCGATCTACTCAGGCTCGCACTGATCGACCCGCTGGAAGCACGCATTCTGATCGCACATGCCCTGCATTGTTCGCGGGTTCAAGTGGTCATTCGTGAAAACGATGACCTGAGTGCCGAACAGGTCAACGAGATCAGTGGCTTGCTGCTGCGACGCATGCAGGGCGAGCCCATCGCCTATCTCACCGGCGAGCGTGAATTCTATGGCCTCAGCTTCGCGGTGACGCCCGATGTACTGATCCCTCGACCCGAAACCGAACTGCTGGTAGAACTAGCGATAGAAAGATTGCCGCAAGCGGGTCACGCTGTGGATCTGGGCACGGGTTCGGGCGCCGTGGCAGTAGCGCTGGCGCACACGCGCCGCGATGCGCAGATCACTGCCACTGACATCAGCAACGAGGCGCTGGCCGTCGCACGTCGCAACGCCGAACACCATCGCGTAAAAATTCAATATCTCCGCAGCGACTGGTTTGAAGCGCTGGAAGGAATGTTTGATCTCATCGTCAGCAACCCGCCCTATATTGCCGCCAGCGACGTACATCTATCTCAAGGTGATTTGCGCTTCGAGCCACCCTCCGCGCTCACCGATCATGCGAATGGCATGACGGCGCTCTCGGCCATTATCGAAGGTGCGCCGGCACATCTCAAGCTGGGTGGCTGGCTACTGCTCGAACATGGTTACGATCAGGCCACTGCGGTGCGCACGCAGCTCACCCGCGCTGGCTGGAGCAACGTGCAGAGCTGGAAAGACTTGGCCGGCATAGAACGCATCTCCGGCGGCAGACATCAAGTCGCTCTGTCCGAAAAATAATTGCACCGATCCTATTTTTTCTTTACCTCTTTCCTCTTTACCTCTTTTTTTCATCAACCCCTCTGACAATCATCCCGATGTTGCCCACCATTGAACAACGACTTGCTGTAGAACTCGCCGCGCGCCATGAGCAGGTCGCAGCAGCCATTGCACTGCTGGATGAAGGCGCGACGGTGCCCTTCATTGCCCGTTATCGCAAAGAAGCCACGGGTGGACTGGATGATATCCAGCTGCGTCTGCTGGAAGAACGTCTGCGCTATTTACGCGAACTCGAAAGTCGTCGTACCGCCATCATTGCTTCCATTGAAGAACAGGGAAAGATGACACCTGAACTGCTCAAGGCCATCAGTCTTGCGCAGGACAAAACCCTGCTGGAAGATCTGTATCTTCCCTACCGTCCCAAGCGCCGTACCAAAGCACAGATCGCGATGGAAGCCGGACTGGAACCGCTAGCCAATGCCCTGCTTGATAATCCCGTGCTGGATCCCGAAGCAGAAGCGGCATCCTATTTGCGCCCGCCTTTCACCACCGAACAAGGTGATAATCCCGGCGTTGCCGATACCAAGGCAGCACTGGATGGCGCGCGACAGATTCTGATGGAACGCTTTGCCGAAGACGCGGTACTGCTACAAGACGTTCGAGAGTACCTGACCATTCATGGTGTGGTCGAATCCAAAGTGATCGAGGGCAAGCAGGATGCCGGCGAAAAATTTGCAGACTACTTTGACTACTCAGAGAATCTCTCCAGCATTCCCTCACACCGCGCTCTCGCACTGTTGCGGGGCCGGCGCGAAGAAATGCTCACGGTGATACTGCGACTCGATACGGAAGCAGAAAAACCGAAGTGGGATGCGCCCCCCAATCCCTGCGAAAGCAAAATCGCCGAACGCTTTGGTGTGCGTCAGCAAAGCCGCCCTGGGGACAAATGGCTGATGGACACGGTACGCTGGGCTTGGCGAGTAAAAATCTTCATGCATCTGGAAACGGAACTGATGACGCGCTTGCGCGAAGAGGCAGAAGCCGAAGCTATACGTGTTTTTGCACGCAACCTGAAAGATCTGCTGCTGGCGGCACCGGCCGGGCCACGCGCAACGATGGGGCTCGATCCCGGCTTACGCACCGGCGTGAAAGTCGCTGTGGTGGACGCCACCGGCAAGGTCGTCGATACCGCAACGATCTATCCCCATCAGCCACGTAATGATTGGGATGGCTCACTACACACACTCGCTCTGCTGGCACGCAAACATCAGGTGGCACTGATCTCGATTGGTAACGGCACCGCATCGCGCGAAACTGACAAGCTCGCGCAGGATCTGATGCGTTTGCAACCCGACCTCAAACTCAACAAGATCGTCGTCTCCGAGGCAGGTGCGTCGGTGTATTCAGCTTCCGAATTTGCTTCACGCGAATTGCCTGAACTCGATGTATCGATACGTGGCGCCGTTTCGATTGCGCGTCGCTTACAAGACCCACTGGCTGAGTTGGTGAAGATTGATCCGAAATCGATTGGCGTGGGTCAGTATCAGCATGATGTGTCACAAACCCGCCTTGCTCGCACGCTCGACGCTGTCGTTGAAGACTGCGTGAATGCTGTGGGTGTGGATGTCAATACAGCCTCAGCACCATTGCTGGCACGCGTGTCTGGCTTGAATGGTCAAGTCGCCCAGAGCATTGTCAGTTTCCGGGATAAAAATGGCATGTTCAATTCGCGGGCCACGTTACGCGACGTGCCCCGACTGGGCGATAAAACTTTCGAGCAGGCCGCCGGTTTTCTGCGCATTATGAATGGCGACAATCCGCTTGATGCCTCCGCGGTGCACCCGGAATCGTATCCGCTGGTGGAAAAAATTCTGGCTGATATTCAGCGCGATGTAAAAAGTGTGATGGGTGACAGTGCGTTGCTGAAATCGCTAGATGCCAAACGCTTTGCAGATGAAAAATTTGGCTTACCCACCGTAGTGGATATTCTGAAAGAACTCGACAAACCAGGGCGCGATCCACGGCCTGCGTTTGTCACCGCCAGTTTTAAGGAAGGCGTCGAGGCAATCTCGGATCTGCGACCGGACATGATTCTCGAAGGCGTGGTGACGAATGTCGCCGCTTTCGGTGCTTTTGTGGATATCGGTGTTCATCAGGATGGTCTGGTTCACATATCCGCGTTGTCAGATCAGTTTGTGAAAGATCCGCACACGGTGGTCAAGGCCGGACAAGTGGTCAAGGTCAAGGTGCTCGAAGTCGACCCCAAGCGCAAGCGGATTGCATTGACTATGCGCTTGTCAGATAGCGCTCCTGCCACTGGCGCCGAACCGCGCGCGCGCCGGCCCGAACCAAAAATGAAGCCCCAGCGTGAGACCGCACCCGCCGGATCGGCTATGGCCGATGCCTTCCGCCCGCCTGAAGCGCTAAATCCCCGACGATGCGGCTTCGACAGGTATTCCGACTTTTTCCCTATAATGGCGATGTTGTCCCAACTAATTAAAGAGGATTTATGAGCGACGTTCAATCCTGGATCAAAGAGACCGTCACGGGTCACTCTGTGGTGCTGTTCATGAAGGGCACTGCCCAATTTCCACAATGCGGATTTTCAGGTCGCGTCATCGAGCTCCTGAAAGCTTCGGGCGTAGAAGATCTGGTAACCGTCAACGTGCTGGATGACGAAGAAGTCCGCCAAGGCATCAAGGACTTCTCGAACTGGCCGACCGTCCCACAACTGTATGTCAAAGGCGAATTTATCGGCGGCGCCGATATCATCGGCGAGATGCATGAGTCCGGCGAACTGAAAACCCTGCTCAAGGGCTGATCGGCGATGAAGCGCCTGGTGATCGCCATGACGGGTGCATCAGGCGCGGTTTATGGTGTACGACTGCTGGAGCAACTGAGGAAGTCAGGTGGTGTCGAAACACACCTGATGATTTCGGACGCGGCAGCACTTAATCTTCATCACGAACTCGATATCAAACGCAAAGACGTCGAGGCCCTTGCAGACGCAGTCCATAGCGTGCGCGACATCGGTGCCTGCGTGGCCAGTGGCTCCTTTCACACGGATGGCATGGTGATTGCGCCCTGCTCGATGAAAACACTGGCCTCGGTCGCACATGGGATGTGCGATAACTTGATCACACGCGCGGCTGATGTGATGCTCAAGGAACGCCGCCGGCTGATACTGATGGTGCGCGAAACCCCATTCAATCTAGCCCACCTGCGCAACATGACGGCCGTGACGGAAATGGGCGGTATTATTTTTCCACCTCTACCAGCGCTTTACCAGCGCCCCCAAACCGTGTCGGAGATGGTGGATCACACCGTGGGCCGGGTACTCGATCTGTTTTCTATTGAGCAGACTATCGCGCCGGAGTGGACGGGCCTCAAGCCTGATCGTTCGTAGATAATCGACCCTGTTTATTCAGGTTCGATCTGGCCGAGGATCGTTTGGCGCGTCTTTTTCCTGCGTTGACTCCTGCGCCTTACCATCCCGCATGATATCCACCATACGCTCGACTGCTTGGGCAAAACCATTCATTGAAAATCTGCTGGTCTTGAATTCGCCATTAGTGAGCGGAAAAGCAATGCCGATTGCAGGTGTTTTGGTGAATGCTTCATTTAAATAAGGTGTTTCGGCAAACCAGTAGAGCATTACCTCGCCATTGGCCGTGGTCATTGCTTCGCAAACTGCTTCGACTGGAACCGCGCCCACATCCGTCGTCACCATGAGGGTGTAATTGACGCTGGGCTCACAATCAAGGCCGTTGGCAAAATAGTATCTGCAGCTGCCATTGCCGCACATCATGCCCAGCATGGACATACCGTTTTCATGCGTGCTGGCCTCGCCCATCCCGTCGAGGAACTGCGAAGTCCAGTCACCATGCTCGGCTCTTTCCTCTGCACTGGCGGGCAGGACGACCGAAAAAAGCAGGGCTAGCAGAAAGATAAAGCGTTGCATTCCATCTCCGCGCATTACATCTCCGTTCAAATCAGAATATTCAGAATTTACTACCGAGGCCAATCCTCTAGCCAACCACGCAAACGAGAGTCTTACTGGATATCCAGTTGCACTTCACCTAAGCCACTGATCTCGATGCGTACCTGGTCACCCGCATTCAGCCATTTGGTTTCGACCACGCTGCCGAGCATGACGAACTCGCCTGCCTTGAGTCCGGGCAGGCCATGCTCTAACTGAGCGTTGGCCAACCAGGCAAGCGCATTCAGTGGATGACCCAGCACCATGGATCCAACGCCACGACCGACTTCAATACCGTTGATCACGGCACGACCTGTCAGTGCGGCGAGATCAAGATGGCGCCAGTCTGATACCGGACGACCCAGCACACAACCTGCATTAAAAAAGTCATCAGCAACCAAAGTGGGTATACCCAACGCGCGATAGTTTTCGTAGCGCTCGTCGACCAGTTCAATTGCCGCCATAACCTCGCCGACCGCCGGTGCAACTGTCTCCTTGGTATAGGGTACGGATTGTGGCGGCAAATCCGCGGACAAGCGAACTGCAATTTCACATTCCATCCCAATTTTCACAAAACCATGACGCGGCACCTTACCGTGCTCATGCATGACTGTTTTGCTGAAAATACGACCGGCGCATGGATGATTGATATTCACAAATGCCTGCATGACCGGCGTCGTACAACCAATCTTGTGACCCACCATCTCGCCCATACCCGCATCGATGAGCAGCGTATTGATCGCCAACTGGATTGCATAGCCATCGGTCACGCTCTGTGGCGCCATATCCTCTGGGAGCGCCACAATCGGCGTCAATGAGAGCCTTTGTCTGAGCAAGTGCGCAGCAGCCAGATGCGTTGCGTTTTTCAAAACATTTCTCCAGTAATCATCTCTTCTATGATTCAGCATTAGGAGTCTAACAAAAACCTGCACAAATTCCTGTTTGCCAATCAGAAAAATTAAGATTTCAAAAAGGCATGGCACCTGTGTTTTTCGAGCCCTGGCACCCGCATTTTCTTGCTCCAATCAAGGAAAAAAGCGCCAGTTTTCGGGGTTATAATCCGCCGTTTTCTTATTTTCGCCATCATTAGGTTATTCGGAGATTCTCATGGGTTCTATCGCTAAACAAGCTGGCTGGATTGCACTGGCGCTATTAGGTGCGTTCGCACTCGGCACTGTTGCGCTTTCGCGCGGTGAAAGCATTAATGCGCTGTGGATTGTCGTGGCCGCGGTGGCTGTTTATATGATTGGCTATCGCTTCTATGCGCGCTTTATTGCGACGCACGTCATGCAGCTCGATGCCAACCGCGCAACGCCAGCGGTAAGACTTAATGACGGGCTTGATTATGTGCCCACCAATAAGCACGTACTGTTCGGTCACCACTTTGCGGCGATTGCAGGCGCTGGTCCGCTGGTGGGCCCGGTGCTGGCGGCGCAAATGGGCTATCTGCCGGGCATGATGTGGATTCTGGCGGGCGTGATTCTCGCCGGTGCAGTGCAGGATTTCATGATCTTGTTTATTTCCACGCGCCGCGATGGCCGCTCGCTGGGTGACATGATCAAATCCGAACTCGGCATCGTACCGGGCGTGATTGCCTTGTTTGGCACCTTCATGATCATGACGATTCTGCTAGCCGTGCTGGCGCTGATCGTTGTGAAGGCGCTGGCCGAAAGTCCTTGGGGCACGTTCACCGTGGGTGCGACGATACCAATTGCGCTCTTCATGGGAATCTACAGCCGCTATATTCGCCCGGGTCGGGTCGGTGAAGTTTCACTCATAGGTTTCATCCTCTTGATGCTGGCGATCGTAGTTGGTGGTCAGGTTGCTGCGGATCCTGTCTGGGGTCCCGCCTTTACTTTCAATGGCAAGCAACTCACTTGGATGCTGCTGACTTATGGTGTTGTGGCCTCGATGCTGCCCGTCTGGCTGTTGCTGGCGCCGCGCGACTACCTCTCCACCTTCCTGAAAATTGGTACGATTATTGGACTCGCACTGGGCATTCTGTTTGTCGCGCCTGATTTGAAAATGCCAGCCATCACCAAGTTCATTGACGGTACGGGCCCTGTCTGGTCAGGAACGCTGTTCCCCTTCCTTTTCATTACGATTGCATGTGGCGCGGTATCAGGCTTTCATGCGCTGATTGCTTCGGGCACGACGCCCAAGCTGCTAGAAAATGAAATGCATGCGCCCTACATTGGCTACGGCGGCATGTTGATGGAATCCTTTGTGGCCATCATGGCACTGGTCGCTGCGAGCATTATCGAACCGGGCGTTTACTTTGCAATGAACAGCCCCGCCGCCATCATCGGCACGAGCCCCGAGAGCGCGGCCGCTGCGATCAGTCAGTGGGGTTTCATGATTACACCGGAAATGCTGCAACAGACAGCGGCCAACGTCGGCGAGAGCACGATCATTTCTCGTACCGGCGGTGCCCCGACTCTGGCAGTGGGCATGGCGCAGATATTCTCCAGCGTGATTGGTGGCCAGACCATGATGGCTTTCTGGTACCACTTTGCCATTCTGTTTGAAGCACTCTTTATTCTGACTGCGGTGGATGCGGGTACGCGCGTTGGTCGTTTCATGCTGCAAGACCTGATCGGAACCCTCGTACCACCTTTCAAAGCACTTCCGGGTTTGGTGGCTGGCCTAATCGGCACCTTGCTGTGTGTCAGTGCCTGGGGCTACTTTCTTTACCAGGGCGTGGTGGATCCTCTGGGCGGCATCAATACTCTGTGGCCTCTGTTCGGTATTTCCAACCAGATGCTGGCCGCTGTTGCGCTGATGCTGGGCACCGTGGTGCTGTTCAAACTCAAACGTGAGAAATTTGCCTGGGTCACGCTAGTGCCTACCCTATGGCTACTGATTTGCACACTGACTGCGGGTTACCAAAAACTCTTCCATGAAAATCCGCGTATTGGTTTTCTTGCACATGCAGAGAAATTCAAAACGGCCGCTGCGGATGGGAAGGTACTCCCTCCTGCAAAGTCACCTGAGCAGATGCAGCAAATCATCATGAACGACTATATTGACGCAACGCTGGCGGCGATTTTCATGGCGGTGGTGCTCTCGATACTGTTCTTCAGTATTCGCGCATGCCTGCAGGCACTGCGCTCGGACAAACCCACTTCGGAAGAAGCGCCAGCGGTTTCATCGGCAACAGCAAGTGCCTGAGCACTGAGGAGACATGATGTTTGGAGAACTCGGAAAATTCGGTGCCTACCTCGGTCAAACTGCAAGGCTGATGGTGGGCCTACCTGATTACGATAACTATCTTAATCATATGCAGGAAAATCATCCGGATCAGCCGGCGATGAGCTACGAAGCGTTCTTTCGCGAACGTCAGGATGCTCGTTATGGCGGTAGCGGGCGCGTACCTAAGTGCTGCTAATCGATTATGTATCAAGCAAAAGCCCAGACGCTGTCTGGGCTTTTTTATGCCTGGTGCTTGATCTCAAACCGTACGACGCGCCCGCACCATAAGACCGGCAGCTTATTGCTGAACCCTAGCCTCGTTTGTCACTTCCGTAGCTGGCGGTGTGTTAACCTGAAGTAACAATACGAGTAACCGTTCAGGTGGCCGATGGCTGATCCAATCCCAAATCTTTACGAGAAATATGGCGGCTCCCCGCTCCTCACGAAAGTCGTGAAGGAGATCACCACGGTGATGCTGACGAAGGCCTCTCTGCGTCGCCTATTTGAGGGCAAGTCGACCCACGAGGTTTTGGAACTGAATGTCGAATTGATTGCATTGGCTCTCGGGCACACCACCTCGAAACACAGCCCTGAATTACCGAAGCTCGGCTACGCCGCGCTGAACCTCACGGTTCAGTCATACGAAGAAGTGATCGGAACTATCCGGCATAGTCTTCTTGATAACGGCTTACAGAGCAGAGATGCCACGATTGCAATCAATGTAATCGACATGCATGCCAAGACGCTACTTAACGTTCCCATTTCTCGGCACGTAACCTCCCCCTTTTCTGGTGTCGACCGGCGCAGGACTACCCGCAAAAAGGATTAACCCGTTACGGCTCAGAGCAAGACTAACCTGACTCCAATATGGGGCAATGTAAAACGAATAAGGAAGACCAGAACGAGCGTCTCCAAGCTGATTCCTCGATAGTTCGGGGGCGATCACCAGACGCCGAAGGAATTTGTGGAACGCTTTTTTACGCGGACTGTAAGTTGGTATTAGGCTACTTGTGGGTGCAGGTCACAAAAAGCCTACACAGCGCCGGCACAAGCCAGAAAAAGCAAAAAGCCCAGCCTTGGTGGCTGGGCTTTTTGCTTAAAAATAATGGTGCCGACTGCAGGACTCGAACCCGCTACCCCATGATTACAAATCAAGTGCTCTACCAGATGAGCTAAGCCGGCCGCTGAAAACCCCGAATTATACGTTATTTGATCCGCGTGAGCCTCGGTCGCCCACCCTTGCCCGGTGGGTCGGGCTGATTATCATCACTGGGAGACTTTTCCGGGTCAGTAGATGCGGGAGGTACAGCTGAAAGGAGGGGTGATATTTTTTTCGGCGGTGTTTTTGTCGGCTCACTACGAGGCTTTTTCTTGCGTTGACCGTCCTCGTCGCGCTGGACCTCGAAGGCCATGCCCTGACCGTTCTCCCGGGCGTAAATCGCGCTCACATTCGAGACAGGCACTTCAATTTCTCTTGCAATGCCACCGAACCTGGCTTTGAAATGAATGAAATCATTATCTATTTTCAGATTGCCAGTGGCTTCGAAGCTGATGTTAAGGACGATTTCACCGTTCTTTACAAACTCTGCAGGCACGCGAGTACTGTCATCAACCACCACCACGATATAGGGTGTGTAGCCATTGTCGGTGCACCACTCATACAGAGCGCGCAACAGGTAAGGTTTGGTGGAAGTTTCCGACATCAGACAGTCACATTAAAAAAGCCTGGATAAAAGAACACACCCTATGCCTCCCCCGAGACTGTGGCGGATCTCACGATCCGCCAACGGCGCTAATTAGCGACGCATTACCTTTTCGGAGGGGGTCAGTGCTTCGATATAAGCGGGACGCGAGAAAATCCGCTCCGCGTATTTCATCAATGGTGCCGCCGTCTTGGAGAGTTCCACACCGTAGTGATCAAGACGCCAGAGCAAAGGCGCAATGGCTACGTCGAGCATGGAAAATTCTTCGCCCAGCATGTATTTATTCTTCAGGAACAGCGGCGCAAGCGTCGTCAGGCGATCGCGAATTTCATTACGCGCCTTTTCGTGGTTTTTTTCGGCAGCACGAGATTTTTCGTTTTCCAGCGTATGCACATGAACGAACAATTCTTTTTCGAAATTGAACAGCATCAGACGAGCACGGGCACGCATGGGTGGATCGGCAGGCATGAGCTGTGGATGAGGAAAACGCTCATCGATATACTCATTGATGATGTTCGATTCATAGAGCACGAGCTCCCGCTCGACCAGTATCGGCACTTGACCATAAGGGTTCATGGTCGAAATATCCTCGGGCTTGTTGAACAAATCCACATCGCGGATTTCAAAGTCCATACCCTTCTCGAACAGGACAAGTCGGCATCGTTGCGAGAATGGGCAGGTTGTGCCCGAATAGAGGACCATCATGATTTCAGTTCCTTGGAAACAAAGAGGGTGAGACAGCATGCCGCCTCACCCCACTCATACATATCTGATTCTCTGCATTACTAGCTTTTATCACTCTGCAAAAGCGATGCTATCAGGCAGAAAATACAGGGCGACTATTTGACTTCTCTCCAGTACGAGGCGTTCAGTCGCCAGGCCAGCAGAACCAGCAGGGACATGAACAGCAAGACCCAGACACCCACTTGCTGACGCTTGTTTTTTACTGGCTCGCTCATCCAAGCCATGTAGCCTACGAGGTCAGCGATTGCCGTGTCGTATTCTTGGGAGGTCATTTTTCCCGCTTTGACTTGTTCGAAACCGGCAAATTTGTGCACGGTTTTGGACGCATCATGCGGATCTTTCTCATCCGCGAACTTCGCCTTGCGAACACCCTGGAGCTCCCATAACACGTGCGGCATGCCAACATTCGGGTAAGCCAAATTGTTCCAGCCGGTCGCGCGACCTTCGTCTACGTAGTAGGTCCGCAAATAGGTGTAAACATAATCCGCGCCCGAGCCTTCGCCCGAGGACTTAGCACGAATAATCACCGACAGATCCGGTGGCGCTGCGCCAAACCATGCTTTCGCATCCGTCACACTCAGATTACTTTTCATCAGATCACCCACCTTATCGGAGGTGAACAGGAGATTGTCACGGATTTGTGCATCTGACAAACCGATATCGCGTAAGCGGTTGTATCGAACCAACGATGCCGAATGGCAATTCAAGCAATAGTTGACAAATAAACGGGCACCATTTTGCAGTGCCGTCAAATCACTACTTCGATCGGGAGCCCGATCTAAAGGGTGACCGGCATCAGAGGCCAAAGCAATAACTGGTGCCAGCACCACGACCGCTATCAATTTTTTTAAAATGTTCATTCTTGTTCCTTTGCGGCTTAGTGCGGCTGGAAGGTCACGCGCTTGGGTACTGGCTTGAACTCGCCCATTGCACTCCACCACGGCATTAGCATAAAGAAGCCGAAGTAGATGAGGGTACCGATCTGCGCCACCAATGTACGGATTGCGGTCGGTGCTTGCACACCGAGATAACCAAGTACCAGAAAGGTAATGCCAAACACAGCGTAAACAATCTTGTGCCAATCGGGGCGGTAGCGGATGGACTTCACCGGCGAATGATCTAACCAAGGCATACCTGCAAGAATAAGAACTGATACGCCCATCAACACCACGCCCCAGAATTTGGCATCAAATACCAACATGCCAATCACCATAACCACGGCTACACCCACGACACCGTTTTTGATTATCTGGGGCAAGCGCGTGCGAAACACGATTAGCGCAGCGTAGGCGACGGTGCACAAAATAAGGGCTGACATGAACTGTGAAGTGACTGCACGCAGAATCGAGTAGAACGGCGTGAAGTACCAGACCGGCGCAATGTGCGATGGCGTCTTCAGTGGATCTGCTGGCAAAAAGTTGTTGTACTCGAGGAAGTAACCACCGAACTCGGGTGCAAAGAAAATCACCGCACTGAAAATCGTGAGAAAAACCGACACGCCGAAGATATCTTTGGTGGTGTAGTAAGGATGCGAAGGAATGGTGTCGACACCATGACCATCCGGACCGAGATTTTCTTTGACTTCGATACCGTCCGGATTATTGGAACCTACCTCATGTAAGGCAATCAGGTGAGCTACCACGAGCCCGAGCAACACGAGGGGAATAGCAATCACGTGGAAGGCAAAAAAGCGGTTCAGCGTCGCGTCCGAGACAACATAGTCGCCGCGAATCCACAATGACAGATCAGGACCAATGAAAGGAATAGCGCCAAACAAGTTAACAATTACCTGCGCACCCCAGTAAGACATCTGACCCCATGGAAGCAAGTAACCGAAAAACGCTTCTCCCATCAGGCACAGGAAAATGGCAACGCCAAACAACCAGATCAGTTCACGTGGCTTGCGATAAGAACCGTACAACAGCGCACGTGTCATATGCAGATAAACCACGATGAAGAACGCCGAGGCGCCTGTTGAGTGCATGTAGCGCACCAACCAGCCCCAAGGAACTTCGCGCATGATGTACTCAACGGAAGCAAATGCAAGTTGCGCATCCGGTTTGTAATTCATCACCAGGAAAATGCCGGTGACAATTTGAATAACCAGCACTAGCGCGGCAAGTGAGCCGAAGATATAAAAAAAGTTGAAATTCTTGGGCGCGTAATATTTACCCCACTGCTCTTCCCAGAGCTTGGTCAGCGGGAAGCGGGAATCAACCCAACCTAAAGCTTTTTGTGCCATCGGCGCATCGGCCGGTAATTTTTTCTCAACAAAAGCCATGATTAAGCCTCGCCTTTCTCGTCTCTGCCAATTGCGATTCGGGTTTCACTCAGGTACATATGACGTGGCACTTCAAGATTGTCCGGCGCAGGTTTGTTTTTGAATACGCGTCCTGCGAGGTCAAATGTGGAACCATGGCACGGGCACAAAAATCCACCCGCCCAGTCGTCCGGCAAAGAAGGCTGAGCTCCAGTCTCAAACTTTGTGCTCGGCGAGCATCCTAAATGTGAGCAGATGCCAACGGCAATAAGGATTTCAGGCTTGATTGACCGGGTTTCGTTACGCGCATATTCAGGCGTAAGGTCCTCAGGATTGCGTTCTGATTTTGGGTCAGCAACCTGAGTGTCGGTCTTTTTCAATGACGCCACCATGTCAGGCGTGCGCTTAATGACCCACACGGGTTTGCCGCGCCATTCGACGGTTTTCATTTCGCCGGGTTTGAGGTCAGCGATATCCACTTCAACCGGTGCGCCGGCTGCTTTCGCGCGGTCGGATGGCTCAAAGGTAGAAACAAACACGCCAGCAGCAGCAAGGCCAGCTACGCCACCCGCAGCAGCGGTTGCAACCAGCAGGCCGCGTCGACCCGGGTCGACCTGATTTTCGTCACTCATAACTCAATCCTGATAAGAGAAATGCAAACAAGGTTGGAAATTCGGAAACCCTTAATTATAGCGGAGCTCACTCTGCTTTTGTATAAGGGAGGTAATCGCACCCAGTAAAGCAAGCAAATATGCGGGGCAGAGAAATAAGTTTTTAATTTGATAATGACATCAGGGGTCTGTAAAGTCTGTCTTTTCAGTATTCGCCGACTCAGTCGTCGCAGGCTTGCACTCCGAATCAGGCTCAAAACGCAACAAGCCGCGCCTGTGGGCTTCAAACACCGCCTCCGAACGCGAATGTACGGAAAGTTTGCCGTAGATGCGCTTGACGTGCGTCTGTACCGTACTGACAGATAAACAGAGGGCGGCGGCAACCTTGGAAAAACTTCCGCCACGAGAGATCAGTTCGAGGATCGCACTTTCTCGGCGCGTCAATCCTGCCATCTCGGCGGACAAACCCTCGTCCTCGAGACTGCGGGTACTTCGCATTCTGGACAGTACCTTTCGCGCGATCATCGGGCTGATCGGAGAACCCCCTGACCTCAAATCCAAAATAGCGCGAACGATATCCGCGTGCCCCGCTTCTTTGAGTACATAACCGGAAGCGCCAGCCTCAATGCAAGCGAATACCTGGGATTCTTCACTGGACATCGTAATGACCATGATGTCCGCCTCGGGCACCACACGTCGACAATGACGAATAATCTCAAGACCAGAACCGTCAGGCAGGCCAAGATCCGTTAATAGCAGCTCGATAGCATCTTGCTTTAATCCTTGCAACGCATCGGTAACCGAACCGAAAGCACTGGCGAGTGTCAGGGACGGTTCAAGATCAATGGCGTTACACAAAAGACGCCGTGTAACGACATCGTCTTCAACAACCATAACCCGGCAACCCCGAGGCAATTCAATAGGCAACATGTCAATCCAGACTTAGCAACAACCGAAAGATTCGGTGGGCAAGTTATCGGATTAGTTCCCTTTTTGTTGCGTATTCCCGAATCGAATTCAAACAGGGTTGGGTACCTCGACAAATTCGTGCCGAATGCCGAACTGATTTTCTATATGCCGACCAAGTGCCTGCACACCATAGCGCTCAGTCGCATGATGACCGCACGCCAGATAGGCCACATTCGATTCACGCGCCAGGTGCACGGTTTGCTCAGAAATCTCACCACTGAGATAAACACTCGCACCTGCTGCAATGGCATCGGCCAGCGAATTTTGCGCGGCTCCGGTACACCAGCCGACCCGCTCGACCGCCTGATCAAGATTTCCAATGACTAAAGGAGCACGTCCCAATGCGCGCTCCACGAGGCGCGCAAGATCACCCACCGTAGCAATCTCGGGAGCGGTCACGCCCAGCCAACCGAGATCCTGCTCACCGAAACGACTATCGGACTGCAGACCAAGCAGCTGACCCAACTGCGCGTTATTACCCAACTGAGGATGCGCATCAAGCGGAAGATGATAGGCAAACAAATTGATATTGTTTGCCAGCAGCATTTTTAAACGCTTTTGCCGGTAACCCACCACGCGTGGATCTTCCCCCTTCCAAAAGTAGCCGTGGTGAACGAGCAAGGTATCCGCACCCTTTTCCAGCGCAGCTTCGATCAATGCGAAGCTCGCCGTGACGCCACTAACGACATATTGAATCTGCTCACACCCCTCGACCTGCAAGCCATTGGGGCAATAGTCACGAAAACGGTTAATATCCAACGTGCTGGCAAGATGCTTTTCCAGCGCGTCCCGTTCGATTTTTTTTTCGCTCATTTCCATACCTGCTATGCGTCGTCTCTGGTTATTGTTTGCGCAGACCATTACCGTGGCACTGGCGCTGTGGTTCATTGTAGCGACACTCAAACCCGAGTGGCTAGCGCGCAGCACGTCGAGCATCCATCTGGAATCCAAACCGGTCTCCGTGCAAGAAGCCGCAGGGTCAGATGCGAAGCCATCGCAAGGCAGTTACCGCGAAGCCGCTCGCCGCGCCATGCCTGCTGTGGTCAATATTTTCACGACCAAGGAAGCGCGATCGCAGGCACGTCAATTCAATAACGACCCCTTCTTCCGGCGCTTCTTTGGCGAGGGCCCAAACACGCAGGATGACAAACAATTCAGCTTGGGCTCGGGCGTCATCATCAGCTCTGAAGGCTATATTCTGACCAATGATCATGTGATCGATGGCGCAGAAGAAATGGAAGTCGCACTCGCCGATGGTAGAAAGGTTCCTGCCAAGCTGGTGGGCTCCGATCCGGATACCGATCTCGCTGTTATCAAGGTGAATCTAAAAAATCTGCCCTCCATCACCTTGGGCAGACTAGATAACGCCAAAGTTGGTGACGTGGTGCTGGCGATCGGCAATCCCTTTGGTGTCGGACAAACGGTCACCATGGGGATCATCTCCGCGCTGGGCCGCAATCATCTGGGCATCAATACCTTTGAGAATTTCATTCAGACCGATGCTGCAATCAATCCGGGTAATTCCGGTGGCGCACTGGTCGACACCAACGGGCATCTACTCGGCATCAATAATGTGATCTACACGCGCGGCGGCGGATCCTTGGGCATTGGCTTTGCCATCCCAGTCACCACAGTGAAAACAGTGATGGATGCCATCATCAGAAATGGGCAGGTGGTACGTGGCTGGATCGGCGTCGAGCCGCAGGACATTACACCCGAACTGGCCGAGAATTTCGGTTTGCAAAAATCGAGTGGCACAATTATCGCCGGTGTACTCAGAGGAGGACCGGCCGACAAGGCAGGCGTGAAACCGGGCGATATTCTTTTGTCTGTCGCCGACAAGCCGGTCTCCGATACGGTGTCGATGCTCAATCTGGTTGCACAACTCACGCCTGGCGAGAAAGTCCGTCTGACCATATTGCGTAAATCGAGTGAAGCCGCTATCGACATTACGGTCGGACGCAGACCACGCTCGAAACCACGCCGCCCCATGGAGAGCGAGTAAACCTCATGCACCTTCGAGACCTGGTTCAGTTCTTGTCCGAGCTGGAAGAAAACAATAATCGTGCATGGTTTGTGATGAATAAACCGCGCTATGACATTTTGCGCGGTGAGTTACTGACGCTGGTCGAAACACTGATCGCCGGCATCACGCGTTTCGATCCGGTCATTGCGCATTGCAATCCGAAAAAAGCGATGTTCAGAGTGAACCGGGATCTGCGTTTCGCGCGTGGCAAACCGCCCTACAAAACCACTTTTTCTGCGGCGATTACCGCTAGCGGTCTCAAAAAACCCAGCCAGGGTGGCGGGCCAGCGTACTATTTTCACATCGATGCCCGAGGCGTTTTGTTTTCAGCTGGCGGCGAATACGGACCACCCGCTGATCGCCTGCGGGCTGTACGTCAGCATATTGTTAATGATGCTGCGGGCTTTCAACGCCTCTTGCGAGACAAAGGATTGCACACTACTTTCGGCGGCTTGATGGAAAGAGACAAGCTGATACGTTTGCCCAAAGGCTTTGACGCCGATGCGCCGCATCCGGAATTTTTGAAACTGAAGAGTTATATGGTTTGGCGGGAAATCAGTGTGACGAAAATGTCACCAGAAAAACTACCCGATTTGCTGCTGGCGGATTTTAAAGCTTCAGCGCCGCTGGTGAAGTGGCTACGGGCAGCCGGGCCCACACCCTGAGCAAACAGGTCAGACCGTTTCCTTGGGTGCCTGCGTCGCCTTCTCAAAAAAAGGCGCAAGCAGCAATCCAAGCTCGTAAAGCAGACAAAGCGGTATCGCAAGGAACAGCTGACTCATCACATCAGGTGGCGTCACAACCGCCGCGATCACGAATGCACCCACGATCACATAAGGCCGGATGGCTTTGAGTTTCTCAACAGTGACTAGGCCCATGCGAACCAGTACGATCACAACGACTGGCACTTCGAAGGTCAGACCGAAAGCCAGACACATGGTCAGGACAAAATCGAGGTAGTTTTCGATATCCGGCGCGACCGAAATCGATTTCGGTGCAAATTCGTTGATGAATTTAAAAACGGTGCCGAACACAAAGTAATAGCAGAATGCGACACCCAATATGAATAGCGCCGAGGACGAAATAATCAGGGGCGCCACCAGACGTTTTTCATGCGTATAGAGTCCCGGCGCGACGAAGGCCCACGCCTGAAAGAGCACCCATGGTAACGAGATCATCAGCGCCAGCATCATCGTCACCTTCATGGGCACCATAAAAGGCGTGATGACGCCGGTGGCGATCATTTTCGATCCCTCGGGCAGCGCATTCATCATGGGTTGCGCGAGAAAATCGTAAACGGCAGCCGCACCCGGCCACACCGCAAACAAAACAATAAAAACCACAAGAACCACGGCCGATGCACGCACGAGTCGCGTGCGCAACTCGATCAGATGGGAGATGAAGGTCTCCTGCATGCCGGGGGCGTTGTCTTCAGCCATGCTTTAGTTGAAAAACCTGATGGTTCTACCCATGTTCGGGCGGTAGCGCGCGACTCTCGCCGCACCAGACATCACCCGCGTCTTGCGACCCGTCGATCGTTTGAACCAGATCGGCAGTGAAGAGGTTTGTGACAGTTTTTTCTTCCTGAAATCGCGCCGCTTGGCAGCCAGATCTTCATCGGTGGGTACGCGGAGGGCTTCACTGTAGCCTGTATAGGCCTCATTGGCCTCGGCCATTGCTTCCGTCAGCGAATCGCCAGCCTCGGTAAGATTTTGCTGCACCTCAGAAAAACTCTGGCTGATCGTCTGGTTGATTTTGGAGGTGGCATTCATGAAGCCGGAGTGCATCTTGTTGAGCTCCTCCATCTGCATCTCGCGATTGACTTCGGCCTTCACCGTGTTCATGTACCGCTGCGCGCGCCCCCACAGGGTGCCCGCCATGCGAGCCACCGCTGGCAGCTTCTCAGGGCCGATCACGACTAGCGCGACCGCACCGATCAGCGCGATTTTGGTAAGACCAAGGTCAATCATCGGGACAGAGGGTCAGGAGGAAGGCGGGCGGGCGGCCGGCAGCGGCCGCTGTCGCGCTTGATGGAAGCAGAATCAGCTCTTGGATTTTTCGCGTGCTTCGACATCGATGGTGGCTTTGTCCGTCACCTGGGATGGCGCTCCGTCTTTTTCATCTTCGGGAGGTTTAACGCCATCCTTAAAGCCTTTGACGGCCTTGCCGAGATCGGAACCGATATTCCCCAATTTCTTGGTGCCAAATACCAGCATGACAATCACCAGCACGATGACCCAGTGCCAAATACTGAACGAACCCATTTGTATCTCCTAGCCGAACCCGCAGGCTCTCATCTGATAAATAATTTTACGGAACAAATCACCGTTCGCTGCGCCATGGCCGGGGACCGCCCATGATGTGCAGGTGGAGATGGTACACCTCCTGACCGCCATCAGGACCGCTATTAACCAGCGTTTTGAATCCCCCCATCGGACCCTCAGGCGTGTGACTAAAGCCCCCACCCAGCTCTGCCGCCAGTTTCGGTGCAAGCAGCATCATTTTACCCAACAATGCCGTGTGCTTCTCATTAGCATCAGCCAGCGTCGGAATATGCTCACGGGGGACGATCAGCACATGGACCGGCGCGGCCGGATTAATGTCATGGAAAGCAATGACATCATCGTCTTCGTAGACCGTCTTCGCGGGAATTTTGCCGGCAGCGATCTTGCAAAAAATGCAGTTATCCACGATTTATCTCACTTTCTTTGTGTTTTGAGGCGCACGCGCCGTATTTTGAGAATCGACGTGAAGCCATCTGGTGCAGTCTGTCCGCCTCCGGTTTGCAATTCACGGTGGCTCAGCGCCTTAAGTTTTCCGCTCGCTTTGCTCGCGTTCCTTCAATTTGCGATTCGCCATTTCCTCAATACCCGACAAACCCTCGCGACGCGCCAGCTCGTCTAGCACTTGCTGAGGACTGAGATTAAATCGCGCGAGCATGATCAGCGAGTGGAACCACAGGTCGGCACATTCATACACTAGCTTGCTGGCGTCAGCACCTGAGCGCACATCCTTGGCCGCCATGACGGTCTCGGTGGCTTCTTCGCCGATTTTCTTCAAAATAGCGTCATCGCCTTTTTCGAACAGTCGCGAGACATAAGACGTCTCGGGGTTACCGCCTGCTTCGGGCTTGCGTGACTCGATCACTTGCGCCAGGCGCGAAAGAACGTCGCTCATATTTTATTTGTAGATATCGTCTGGGTTTTTCAGTACCGGATCGACTTCGATCCAGTCCGACTCATCGCCATTGTGCTCGAATTTACTGAAGAAACAGGAACGTCGGCCCGTGTGGCAGGCAATATCACCCACTTGCTTCACTTTAAGTAGCAACACGTCCTGATCGCAATCAACCCGTATTTCCTGCACTTCCTGAAAATGTCCGGATTCTTCGCCCTTGTGCCAGAGTTTTTTGCGCGAGCGACTCCAGTAGACCGCCTGACCCAGTTCCACCGTCCGCGCGAGCGCATCGCGATTCATCCACGCGAACATCAGCACTTCGTTGGTATCGACTTCCTGCGCAATCACGGGTACCAACCCGTTCTCATCCCAATGAATGCGGTTCAACCATTTGGCGCGCGCAATCATGTCAACCTCATGGGTATGCCCAATGCAGCCATGAATTGCTTGGCTTCTTGCACCGTGTGATGTTGATAGTGAAAAATGCTCGCAGCGAGCACGGCATCTGCATGACCTTCAGTAATGCCATCAGCGAGATCCTGTAGCGTGCCGACGCCACCGGACGCAATCACGGGAATCGATACGGCATCCGATACGGCGCGCGTGAGCGGCAAATCGAAACCCGAGCGAGTGCCGTCCCTGTCCATGCTGGTTAACAGAATCTCACCGGCGCCCAAAGACTGCATCTTGCGCGCCCAATCGACCGCATCCAGTCCGGTCGCACGCCGACCACCATGCGTGAATACTTCCCAATGACCCGCTTCCGAGCGCTTGGCATCAATCGCCACCACAATGCATTGCGAGCCATACTTGTCGGCCGCATCAGCGACGAGCTGGGGGTTGGTCACCGCCGAGGTGTTCATGCTGACTTTATCAGCACCGGCATTGAGCAGACGGCGCACGTCATCGACCACGCGTACGCCACCGCCCACCGTCAGCGGAATGAAGACTTGCGAAGCTACCGCTTCAATGATGTGCAAAATGAGATCGCGATCATCGGAAGATGCCGTGATATCGAGAAAGGTAATTTCGTCTGCACCCTGCTCGTCATAGCGACGCGCAATTTCAACCGGATCACCCGCATCGCGCAGTTCGACGAAATTGACCCCTTTGACGACCCGCCCGGCAGTCACGTCCAGACAGGGAATAATGCGCTTGGCAAGGGTCATGTCAGTCTTTGGTGTCTTCCGTGTCTTCTGTGTCTTCGTCGAGATCGCCGGAAAGTTCGTCAAAAAGTTCGTCGGCACGTCGTTGTGCCTGGCTGAGATTGAGCGTGCCTTCGTAAATGGAACGGCCGCAGATCACCCCTTCGATGCCTTCGTCCTGAACGGCACACAGGGCTTCGACATCCTTGATATCGTGAACGCCACCCGATGCGATGACGGGAATCTTCATACTCTGAGCCAGCTTGACGGTCGCTTCGATGTTGACACCCTTCATCATGCCGTCGCGACCGATGTCGGTATAGACAATGGCTTCGCAACCATAGTCTTCGAATTTTTTAGCGAGATCAATGACTTCATGGCCAGAGAGCTTACTCCAGCCATCCGTCGCAACCTTGCCGTCTTTGGCATCAAGCCCGACGATGATTTGACCGGGAAAGGCACTGCAAGCGTCATGCAGAAAGCCTGGATTTTTTACCGCAGCGGTACCGATGATGATGTAGGAGATACCGTCGTCGAGATAGCGCTCGATGGTGTCGAGATCACGTATACCACCGCCGAGCTGCACGGGGATTTCCTCTATGTCGTGCTCATCAGCATAGCCACGTACCGCCGCGAGGATGGCTTTGATCGCCGGCTCATTTTTCGGCTTGCCGGCAAATGCGCCATTCAGATCGACCAGATGCAGGCGCCGGGCGCCCTGTTCAAGCCAGTGGCGGGCCATCTGGGCAGGATCTTCAGAAAAGACCGTGACCTGATCCATGTCACCTTGTTTAAGGCGTACGCATTGACCGTCTTTGAGGTCGATAGCAGGTATAAGCAGCATGGCTACTGGTAGTGAAATGAGTTAATCAAGGGTTCAGACAAGGCGGATACCGCGGACGCGAATCAAGGGTTCCAATGTACAAAATTTTTATAAAGCTGCAAACCAGCCGATGCACTTTTTTCAGGATGGAACTGAGTCGCAAAAATATTATCCCGTCCTGCAGCGCAACAAAATGGGGCGCCGTACACACTCTCGGCAAGCACATGCGCCGCGTTTTCCGGTACGGCGTAATAGCTGTGGACGAAATAAAAGTAGCTGTTTTCGGCCACACCATCCCATAGGGGATGATTGTGCCTGATCTCTACGCTGTTCCAACCCATCTGTGGCACCTTGAAGCGCGAGCCGTCCGGCTGCAGCTGGCCCTCGAGCTGAAAACGCACGACCTTGCCGGGCATCAGCCCAAGGCAGCTGGCATCGCCTTCTTCGCTGGCATCAAACAGCATTTGCTCACCTACGCATACGCCAAACAGCGGCTTGTTTCTAGCTGCCTCCATGAGCGCGTCGAGCAGGCCGGATTCGCGCAAAGAACGCATGCAGTCGGGCATCGCGCCCTGCCCCGGCAACACAACACGATCGGCCCGACGAAGTATCTCCGGGTCGCCGGATATGCGAACCTCAGCCTCGGGCGCGACATGCATCAGCGCCTGGGCCACCGAGCGAAGGTTGCCCATACCGTAATCGACGACGACGATTTTATTCATGACATTGGCGCGGACTGTCGTGTTCTTCAGCCGCAAAGACTGCGGCTGACATCGGTCAGAGACTGCCCTTGGTGGAAGGAATGATGCCGGCCGCGCGCGGATCCAGTTCGGCCGCCATACGCAAGGCCCGGCCAAATGCCTTGAACACCGTTTCGCACTGGTGGTGCGCATTTTCGCCGCGCAGATTATCAATATGCAGGGTCATGTTCGCGTGATTAACGAAACCCTGAAAGAACTCATGGGTCAGATCCACATCAAAAGA
>Ga0315905_10000666_pt1 | contig 37326 bp, 60 predicted proteins | sample LakEriMetagenome_5_FD_203522 | JGI IMG/M metagenome (GOLD analysis project Ga0315905, IMG submission 203522) | Freshwater fungal communities from buoy surface, Lake Erie, Ohio, United States - Buoy 4 MA121 | ecosystem: Environmental > Aquatic > Freshwater > Lake | place: USA: Lake Erie, Ohio... | reverse complement strand
GCTGCTCGCCGAATAGAGTAATCCTAATATTAATTCAGTCATGAGCATTTTTTATCATCTCCTTGATGTCTATGATCTTTTCTTTCTCGATCATTGTAATAATGTCGCTGGTCAGCCGAATCTCCATTTTGAGCCACTTCATCTTTTCTTCCAGCTTGCGCAGCTCATCCTGATAGAATGCCAGTTCTTTCTCTTTCCGAGCACGTGTGTCCAGCAGATCTGATATGATAATTACCTTGGAATCACTCATCGTCGTCTCGATATATCTCGTCGCCTGCCCAAATAATATATCCAATGATTGCCATTACTGCCAAAACTATTATAACTTCAATCATCTGCAGCACCTCCTGTCGTCTACGTACAATGGACCTGGATCTGTAATTTTAGCATAGATTGGGAGAATCACGTGCTTCTTGGATAGACCATACAGTATTCCCACACCAGGAATCACTAGCAGTGATATACTAAAGATCACCACAAAGATTCCTATAAATTTAACCATCTGCCGTCGAAGTCCATTCTATATTCTTCATACTCTTTTCTCAGCATCTCCTCAATCTCTTCTGCTGGATTCACCTTATGTAATCTCTCAAATGCTTTGATGTAACTATCGTCCAGATTAAAGACTCTGGATTGTTTCCATTCCTCGTAGGGCATTGGCATCTTCTGGTCCATTTTATTCATCTCTCTCAATGCAACTCTCCTCGTATAGATGACTGGCTAAAGTCAACCAGTGCTTTCTTAAAGTCATCCTCGCTGCCACCGAGATAGTTTATCCACATCAGACGTGCATTGATAATAGCGGATAACTTCAGTGGATCTACCTCGTACTTTGCCATTGTTCTAACCAAATATGCATCTATTTCTCGCACCATCTCTTCTAGATTCTCTTCAGCCATTTATTTCTCCTTTGATTGTTTCCACTCACAGCGTACTGTGGCAGTGGATTCGGCTTGCTTGAGTGCTCGTTCTATTAACTTCCTATGTTCCTCGCATGCTGCATTGGTCTTATACTTGTCTGGAAAATCTGCCACCTGCCCATTGAGCATGAGAATCAGTATCCAATGTGGTGTCATCTTCTTTCCTTTGGCTTGGGTAGAGAGGGTAATTTCTTCCACTCATCCAGCCATTTATCATGCTCTTCTACTTTCGTCGTTACACTATTTAACTGTGTAACTGTCTCGTTCATCTTCTTAACTACCTCTTCCTGCCTGAGAACAGAATCGTGAACTCTCTTATCGAGCACGTTCATTCTGTTGTCCAACATAATAACTCTTTCCTTGAAATAGTCCACGTCTTTGCCGTTAGACCATGCCACGATGCTAACCACCAGCACAGTGCATCCAAGCATAGCCAATAGAACTATTAGCAGTTCTACCTTATCCGATGGAGTTAGATTCTTAAGCATTCAGTAACCATCTCTCTGCGTCTCTGTCGCTGTAAAATACAATTTGGTCTTGTTTATATTCTCTATAGCAATGATTGCAAACATATCTGTACGCCAGTGCTCTTGTACCTTTATCTGTATAATCTTTACACACCACGGCATTGCCTTCACTTGATCTATGTCCGCAGGTGAGAATCATCAGCCACCTCTACCAGCGACACGTTTCATTGGCTTGTTATCGACGATGCGATTCATGGCACTGTTGACTGCCTTTCGAGCATCGAGATTACTAAATCCCTGCTTCTGCAGTTGCTTACGTGCTTTCTTCTTGGACTGCTTTAATAGTTTCTCAGCATGCCATTTGTCTTTAAATGTCATGTGAGTTTCTTCGACATTCACAACATCAGTATTATCCATAATGCCTCCTTGTAAATGATGGAGCGGGAAGCGAGATTCGAACTCGTCTATTTCTGCTTGGAAGGCAGACGTGTAACCGTAAACACTTTACCCGCAATCTACTACTTATTCGTTACGCAGCAGCGCGATCTGCCAGAATATGCTTGAGACGATCAGCAGCGTATGATGCCGCAAATGCTTTGGGTTTGACCATTGGAATCACGTTGCACATGCCACGAATATAACCTATGGCTTCGTTCATCACACAGGAACTACCATGCATTTCTGATGGATTGATATCCAGATGCACTTCTACCTGTCTATCCTCCAGGACATCATGTAGTCGCAGATATAGGTCTGCAATTTTATATACCTCATTCATCAGACGCATACGTGGGCGATTCTTCTTCTGATCCCAATCTCTCTCGCGATGCACCTCGCCAAAGATTTTACAGCCATGCTTGCCATCTATGTGAATAACAACGCATAGAGTATAGTCTGCATACCAATCGTCACCGATAAGAAATCTTTCTGAGTCGCCACCAATATAAATCTTTGTTTCGCTAGACTGCGCTTCGATAAATTCTCTAACCTCGTTGACGTTGATACTCTGCATACTATCTCCTAACAGCCACTTTTATCGATAACCTCTTGCACCCACATGTCTTCATTATCTAGTATTGGCACATCGTATGCGTTTACAGCTGGAAGATCACTGTAATTATCCCAGTCTGGCTTCTTAAATATCTTGTCCCAGTTATCATCGAATGTCTTTCTATCGACACTCAGTGGTCTTGGTGCGCTACCTTTACCTCCGTCACTCATTTGAGCATCTCGTAGATTTCATCTATGCTCTCGTCAACATACCAGCTACCTAACTCACCACAGAATACAACTGTGACTGTTTCGTAGATAGTTGTTACGTTATCTTCTTCTATATCTTTTTCTGGACGAATTTCTGCGCGATGGACTGATCGAATAATATCCTTACGAATAATCAGTTTCTCGCCTTTGTGCTCTGAATGAGCATTGGTAACTTTAATGAACATAACGATCCTTTCAATGAATTAGTGGGAGTTACCTCCCACTGTTACTACTTATTGGTGCACCAGGTAGGACTCGAACCTACGACCAAAGGATTATGAGTCCTCTGCTCTAACCAACTGAGCTACTAGTGCTAGTTCTGTTCTGCTTTGTAAGCATCAAGAGTTCTTTTGAATTTGCCAGCATGGCTACGCTCAGCTTTGGCTAATGTTTCAAACCAATCAGCAATCTCATCAAATCCTTCATCGCGAGCAGTTTTAGCCATACCTGGATACATATCTGTATACTCATGTGTCTCGCCTGCGATAGCAGATTCCAATGCCTGTTCTACAGTGCTGGCTGGTAAACCAGTTTCTGGATCACCACTGTCGCCATTAATCAAATATTCCATGTGACCATGAGCATGTCCTGTTTCACCCTCAGCTGTGTTACGAAATACGTTTGCAACTTCTGGCGCACCTGCGATGTCTGCCATGTTCGCGAAGTAAAGATAGCGACGATTGGCTTTCGATTCTCCAGAAAATGCATCTTTCAAACACTGTTCTGTTTTAGTACCTTTGACTTTCATAATTTCTCCTGTTTGTTTATTTCAATTAAAAATGCCCTACTAATTTACTTAGTCAATTTGGTAGGGTTTCCACTGGTTTTTAACCATTGTATTTTTCAATTATCATAGTCTATAAAATCAATGGCGCGACTGGCAGGGATCGAACCTGCGACCCACAGCTTAGAAGGCTGTTGTTCTATCCACTGAACTACAGTCGCATATATGGTCCGAGTGGTAGGATTCGAACCTACGACCCCATGCTCCCAAAGCATGTATTCTAACCAGACTGAACTACACTCGGTAAACTGGCTGTCTCGGCTGGGATCGAACCAGCGACATACGGATTAACAGTCCGCTGTTCTACCATCTGAACTACGAGACAATAACAATTGGTGCTCCCTGAGAGAATCGAACTCCCATCAGAGGATTACAAATCCACTGTAATACCATTATACTAAGGAAGCATGAACTACTACTTAGTTAGCTGTTCTACATGAATAGAACATTTCTCTAAGAATTTTAATCCTGATTCATCTCTGTATGAATTACGATAATAGAATTTATTAATTCCTGCACCGTAAATTAGTTTAGCACATTCAACACAAGGAGCATGAGTACAAAATAAACTGGCATCATTACCTCCGTCGCCAGATTTTGCAAGTTTAAGTATAGCGTTTGCTTCAGCATGAATAACCTCATCTTTCGTTTTTAAATAATAGTCACCATCTTGTGTATATACTTTTTCCTCACACACATTGTCCCAACCAGATGGCATTCCATTGTAGCCGATTGAGATAATGCGATGATCTTTTACAACAACAGCACCTACCTTTAGCCTAACAGCACTGGACAGCTGGGCAAATCTTTCAGCTGTATCCATGTATGCGTCAGTCCATTTATCCTTCATACTCTTCCTTATCTAACTTATCGATTATTCGATAGATTTCTTCATGATCCATTTCCGTCGAACCGTCTTCAAATGGAATTACCTCAACCTCGTCTGTGTCGACAGTATACCAAACCCAAATACAAACTTCTTCCTTAGGACGATGAATCAATGCCCATGGTGTTTGTTCATGCTCAGGAAATTCCTCTCCATTGAGAGAATCTTTATGCACGAACACAGCAAACGACATTATGTTTTCGTCATTGTCTTCGTTGGTTTCTTCGTTGTAACCATATCCATCAAAAATAATTTTCACACCGAGTGGTTCATCGCCAGATTGATCTCCTGGGCGAAGCCATCCATCATCCATTGTTGACACAAAATCTCTAACCCATCCTTCAACTACTTCTTCATACGGTCTCATTTAAAACCTCTGGGCTTTTAGCAAGACCACGCCACTTGTCTATGGTTTTAGGATCGTAGCAATCCCATTCACCATCTTTAAATTCCATAAATTGTACATGTTGCCAGTCTTTCAGTGCAACTTCATACCATCCTTCAACTTCTGGTTTACTCTTTGCTTTGTGCCAGTCGCTACGTTCTTCATCATCCCAATTGCTCTCTAGTTCTCGAACAATCCATTCCTGATGCGCATCAAACAAATTGGCAAACTCGATTATTTCGCCAGGAAGACTATCGAGAAAGTCTGGATCGCTAACATCATACTCAAAGTAATTATCGATGCCGTTATTATATTGCCCAGCAAAATTCATTCCTGGCTCATGATATATTGCATCCACATTCCAACCATTCTCTGTAAGATAATCATATAAAGTTATTGGTGGTGCCCATGCAGAATCAAAAGATATCCAAATCTCATTATCATCTCTACGTTCCCAATCGATAATAGAAGCATCCCACTTGGTTCCCCAGTTGGCCAGATTCCATTCATACCAGTTTTCTTCTTGGTCAGCTGGACGTGGGCGCAAATGCTGGAAGGGACACGCAATCATTTTACCTTCTTCGTTCTCTCTACCCATCTCCTCAGCCAAAGCAGAAACCTTCTCAACATCTTCATTATATAATGTAACGCTATTATCGCACCAGTTTGGCATTTTATTTCACTCCATATCTAAATGATGTAATCCTAGACAAATCAGCAGTTCTCATCTCAAACGAAAAGTGCACTGGCATAATATTATTCTCGTTCACCATAAGTGTCGGATTCATAAACTTTTCTTTGCCATTGTGCCACATATCTCTTGATGATCCAGCTGAAATGTTCTCATACAAGTTTGTATCTCTAAATGCAATCGCTTTGTTGGTAACTAACAGATCTTCTCTATAGCCACGTACTTCTAGTTTGATTGGTGTGCCATACTCGAATCTACGCAATCCAATCTGAGTTTTGTAGCAATCCCCACTAGAGTTAAAACAAACCATCGGTGTATTATCTACAACTTCCTCTTCCTGCACTCTGGACAGGGGAACAGATGCAATGCCTGCCAGAATTGGATTCAACATAAGAAGGTTATGTACTACGCCACCAGCCATACGCTGTTTAGTGTCGGTTACCGTATCGCCACGATTGCCTGATGTTTGTAGTAGCGACTTAAAGTCCGAGACCCATTTCTTATTCCAGCCGATTAAACCATTCACAACAACTGTCGTACTCTCACCACGATTCACATACTGTACACCTGTCTGCTTAAAGAACATGGAGGAGTTTCCGTCCATAACATCCATAGCCACTCTGATGTTATTGTAGTTTCTTTGGCGATCAACAAGTTTCTGCCTATCCTCGTCACTAACCTCGTGGGTAGAATTCATGGCAACACGATTGTCTTTTACAACGTCTACATCTGCCACAATTGTCACCACATTCTCTCTGTATGAAAGAACTTTATACGATTTGATCACTCCGCCGTTATACTGAGTGATGCGTTCATCTGCTCTATTGTTACGCAGATAATGTTCACTATTAATCCAAGTACCAGTAACTTTCTCCAACGCAGCAATCTTAGCAGCACGCAGTGCGCTCTCATAAGTTGCACCGTAGCCATCAACTACAACTTCCTCAGCATTAGCAGCCATGGAAGTTGCAATCAAAGCGGCGAGTAGTAACTTTTTCATTTCACGTTCTCTTTAATGATTTCTTTGCTCGAGTTTACTACTGTATCCAAAGCATTAGCCACATTGGAAACACCAGCAGTAGCGATAATAAAACCAAGGACAAACCCGATAACGAAATTCATTACTGACCTCCCATTTGAGCACGAATCTGTTGAGCAGCAGTGATAGTCTTACGCGAGATACTGATCTCTACGCTAACCTGATTGGTTGCAGGATCAATGTTACGCTTGGACACATACGCACCACGCAGGATCGCATTGGCATTGTCAACGATTTGCTCGCGCACATTCGTTGCAACTTTGTTAGCACGGTTACGATTCTCGTTTGAGTTCTGCTGCGATGCATTGCCAGTACCTTCCTCATCAGCAGACAAAGACCTTAGGCTGTTAGTTGAATCTTCCTTAACGATGTCTTTGAGGAACACGTCAGAAATATTGCTAACTGCTTTCTGGGACTTTACGTCATTGCTGAGGAACTCAACCAGATTACGTTTTGCACGCATCGTCGCGATCGTGAACGCTTGCTCACGTGCATTAGCATGATTGAATTCAACGGGAGATGTACCACTGGTCTTAATGCGAACCCATGAACCCTGCTCGTCAAACTCAAGGATCAGTGTTCCATTCTTTTCGTGGAAAGTTACTTCTGCTGTCTTGATGTCAGGCTTGGCTTCAAGAGCAGACTCTTTGGGGAGAACCCGAACTGACTCTTGTTTGGTAGCACAGCCTGCCATCAGAGCAGATATTGCAACGGCTAGGATTACTTTGGTTTTCATAACAATTACCTTTCTCAAGTTTATAACTCAAGTATACCCCATTCTTGAATTATTGTAAAGTCCCTGGAACCCTATCCAGGTAATAACCCTACGGATTGTAGGGTTATTCTAGTGTCCTGGCTTAGGGTGCCTGACCAGCCTAGATGGTGCATTGGCTTCTTCATATTCTTTGGTATATTGGAAGTCGCTTTCGTACTTGCCATCGAGTGAAACAAACTTACTGCCATCCCATTCAAAAATAACTGATTGCAACTCAGCAGACAGAAAGTCTTTAACAAGAACCATCATTGCTGTGTTCTCTGTATACTTGCGCAGTTCACCAACTGTTTTTGTTCCAGTTGCAGATTCAGTAATTTCTATTGTTAGCATTACTCTTTCTCTTTCTTCTGTGGCGCTGGAATAAATCCAGCATCAGCAACCACCTTTGCTGTTATTTTTGGGTATAGTTTTGTTAACTTCTGATTCTTAACTGCAAGAATTACATCTGCTTCAGAAGGATGAACATTTTCCAACAGTTGAATAAACAAAGTTTCTCTACGCAATTTGGAAAGATCTTCTCTGCAAAAGACGTAGAATCTTTTTGTTTCCTGTAAGAAATTAGCAGGACTCATTCCTATTGGTGCGGCATCTTTCTTAAATGGTGGATCGGTATCTGGTAATAGAAACCTCTTCTCCTTGATAAAAGAATGCTCAAAGATAAACTTAAGAACATTGTTACCTTTGTACGTAGTCTTAAGCAACTCTGGATTATCATTAATTTCTGCCAACATTTCAGTAACAAACTTTGTCATTAAAACTCCTCAATTTCGTCAAGTAACAAACGGCAACGATGCTCTATCAAATAATTCATAACAGACATCTTATCACCTGTGGGTTTATTATTTAGGTAGTGATTAAGAATAGATTCTTTCACGTCTGCAGGGATATGGTCGAATGCAATAAGTTTTGCATTTCTAACCCAGTTACGTTTCTCCTCATCGCTACGGCAAGCAGCAATACCTTTCTGTAGGAACTCTGTAAGACGTTTTGCACTAACTGGTTTCTGGCGCTCGCCCGCAACAAACACATCATCTTTGGAAAGAATATTTGGTATGCCATCGCCAGAATCACCCTTAACGATATGCTCAATTGTAAAATCTATAATTTCTTGTTTAGATGCCTGGATAAATTTCTTCTGCATAGGTGACCACTGACGCACATTACCAGTTGAAAATGGCTCCAGCTGTAACTGCTTGAAGTCTTTATCGCTTGACAGAATAAGAACCTTCTGTGGTTCTTCGATCAATCCCTGCGCATATAGATCATTAGACTGCGCCCACTCTGTCATAACTGCAATGATGTCGTCTGCCTCTGCTCGGTCAACATGTACAACACGCCATGGGAAATGCTTAGCAATGTCATCACGCATTTCTGATAACGTATCAAAGATAAGATGCCAGTCCAGATCTGAGTTATCTCTGGCTTTCTTACGATTGGCTTTATAATGTTCGAACACATCTTTGCGCCAGTACTTGCGTCCATCGCAACAGATAACCATCTCGCCATATTCTTTAGCATACTTTTTCTTGTATGACTTCAGAGTCGCCAGAGTAGCATGACGAATCAGATTCTTTACCTCTGATTCTGTACCCTTCAGTTCACGTTGAAATGTCAGAATGGCAGCAAGTGCCACCTGACTATAGTCTACAAGAATCATCAAAATGCTCCCAGTAATATGCACTCTTCATTGATACGACCATTTGGTGTTCCTGGCTTAGTTGTAAGTTTCTTAATAGCTGAGTTGAGTGCACGCTTAGACAAACTCAAATCCTTAAAGAATTCTTCTGGTTTACGAAGAGTATAAGACAAAGAATCTTTCAGATTGAACCCAATGATAGTTGTTCCCTTGACACCAAGAACATCCATCTCTGCCTTGTAAACCTGTATCCTACGATACTTGGTGTTGTATATCCACAGTTCACTTGATGTTAGAATATTCTCTGGACGACTAGATTTAAGATTTAGTTCAGCAAACTCTTTCATATACTTCATCTTCGCTACGATTTTGATCGGTGATGCTGGCTTACGCTTACGTGGCGAACGTGCAGCTTTAGCAGTTTGCACTTGTTGCTGGCAGTCCTGAATGATAGACTCAACAAACTGTAGATACTTCTTGAGTTCACGCTTGGTGAAGTTTGAATAACCCTCTACTAGCTGTTCATCGTCACCAGCAAGAACCTCGTTTATCTCGTTTAGCGTAGGAATGTAAAACTCACCGATACGTTTGGCTACTGGTGCTGAGATCGAGTTAGCCAATAGAAAGTTTTTGGTTTCAAAACTGCTGCTCTTGTTAAGAACAAACAAATCAATCTCAGCATCAATTTCTGCTGCATACTTTTTAGCAGATTCATCGATACGATCCTGGATGTTAATAACAACAGCAGTCTTTTTCTTTGCATCTTGTTTAGGAACAGAATACTTTTCCATAAGTTCGCGCATTGTCTTGTCTAACCAAGAAATATGCAAGTCACTTATTTGTTGTTGACGACTAAGCAGACGACAGATGATGCCAATCTGGCGGATTTCGAAATCCGTCGCCTTATTTATTGCCAATACCTCTGATTGTTTCTTTTGTTTAGCAAAGTACTCGATAGCATATTTACGTAGTTTCCTTTCGTCGCTATGCTCTGAGTACCATGCCAGTGCTTTATTTAATTCAATAGTATAATGTTCGATTGTTACGATCGGCTCTTCGCCTTTCATAGCTACCATCAACGCATCAACTTTAGCCTTACGTTTTGCCGTATTCATAGGTTTGAAACCTCCATTAGAACTAACATTATACCTTATTCTTGAATTAAAGTCAAATATCTGCTTTGACCTTTACAATAGAGTCCCAGCGAAAACTACGCCACTCGCCTAGTTCTGTGTCAAAGACTCGACAGGCTGCAGAAGAATAGGAATCTTCGGCTTGAGACTTTGGCTGCTTGTCGGACGGGATTCTACTTTGCGCAAGTGTTGCGTTGATGATTCTTTGCGAACCATCTTTTTTGGTAAAAGTAACCAGCAGATCTTTTGTGTTTTCATCTCGTAGTAAACCTAATAGCCATTCTTTAAATTGTGGAGTCGAGTTTGTTTCCATTATTAAATCTTTCTTGCATAGCATTTGTAAATTGAGAAAAGAAATCCTTAAACTCTCTATTTGTAAAATACATACTGCTCTTTGTATCAACTAGAGTTTTGCCGTCTTCTGCAAGCATATTGCGTTTGATAACAAATTCTACTAGATCATACTCGTGATCGTGCACTTCAATAGTGGTGAGCATTCCACTCTTGTATATCTCACTCTGAAATTTTAGACTCATATGCACCTTTCTTGTGTTTAGTTTTACGTGTGTAAAGAACCTTCGACTCCACCACACGCATGCGATACTTAGGTGTGCGCAAATCTTTGGCAACAAGATTTTTTGGCTTCGAAGATATATTATACACTTTTTATCCTTTTAGGGCAAATTTACTTAACAAGTTCTTTGCATCTGGAAAATCTTTTACATACAACTCGTCGATCGTCTCTAGAATTAATAAAATCTCCAGAGAATCCACATCGTTCATAACCTCCAGGGGCAGCGAACACTTCCAGGTATCATATTGATCTGAACTATTCATAGCCCACATTGTGTTTAACAACTCAATATGCCTAGGATGCAGATCAGTAAGAGTTATCATGCTACTTCCTTAAAGATTGCAGACCACTTTTGTAACTTCATCATCTTCTCATGCTTAGATGTCATTACAGCTGCTTCGCTAACAATCCCACTATCGATCAGCAGATCGATCATGCACATTAGATCACCGACTTCTTCTTCAAGACGCTCGCGATTATTCGCACCATTGTAAGAAGAATCAAATCCAAATCTGAAACATTTACTTATTGCTTGCGTAACTTCAGCGCACTCTTCTTGTGCGATCAACATCACTTCTTTTTGCATTTCATTCATATTAACTCCAATCTTTCTTATCACCAAACTTCTCATTATACTCATAACCAGCGAAATAAGCACGCAGTTCGTACATGCTCATATCTTTGGACTCAACTCGTTTCCCAACATAACTACCCTCTGGGTAGTAGTGTGGGTTTTCAGCACGACGGTAGTAACTGTCAGCCGAACCACGATCAAATGGGGTTCCATGACTAGTGTCAAACTTTTCACCACGAAATTCAATTGTTCTCATATTCACTCCTATTAGCCATACATTGTTGTTCAAGTTGTAACTCATTTAACTTCTCTTCGTATTCATCAACTACTGCATCTATTGCCTCGGATGTGTAGTTCTGGTTTGAATCCAAAAGAGATACATAAAACCAGTAATTCAGATCAGAGACAGACATTACACACTCTCTTTCATTTCAATTTTATTCCAACCGTAGTTGGCGCACACAAACGTCTCATCAGTTTCCAGGTTATGGACGATGTCACCTACTGACAGGCTATGCATCTCACCGACCACTTCGATCAAACTTGCATCTTCATCACACACAAAGTTTGCGATGCGGAAGACTTCGTCTATCGATCGGGCATCGACCCGAGCAACTAACTCATACTGATCAGAGATCTCTTCGATTTCTTTATCAGACATAAACGATAATTCGCGAGCATTCTCATTTCCGAAGGGGAGTTGGTAAACCATATAAGTAGTCATTTTCATTTCATTTCCTTTCTCATTCATCATAAGATAATTATGCTCCAAACCTTAATTATTGTAAACCCCCTGCAAATGAAAAAGACCCTCTCCAGTAGAGGGTCTCGAGATACCCCTACAAAATGTAGGGTTATTAGTTAGCGGTTACTTACTTATATTCTCTAAAAATGCCTTGGTAGCACCCTCCCATGTCCACTTTTTGCTGGATTCAACAACATCGTCTCTCTTAACTAATTCTGTTGCTACCTTAACTGCGTGTTCTAAATTATCGCTCATCATTCCATTGTACATGAGTTCGATAGTCTCTATTGGTCCAGGTTCCCAATAACTTGCCACTGGAGTTCCTGACGCTAACGATTCCAAAATTACAATACCAAATGTATCTGTCTTACTTGGAAATACAAATGCTTCTGCATTAGCATACCACTCTGCCAATTCAATACCTTCTTTCTTGCCAGGAAACTCTACTGTTGGATATCTTTTCTTTAAAGTTTCCAGATATGGTCCATCACCAACTAATACTTTTCTTGGATAGTTTAACTTACAAAAATCATCTAATCCCTTTTCATGTGATACTCTAGATACGCAAAGAATATATGGTTGTTCTTCAGTTTTAGTTTTTCTTTTGGGATTAAATAATTCAGGATCAACACCTCTTGTCCAAATTGATACAGAAGTGAAACCTTTCTGTTGTAAAAATTGAGCCATAGGTTTAGTTGGTACCATCATTGATCTAGCAGAATTGTGAAACCATCTGTAAAATGGATAAAATACCCAAGCTGGTATTTTTGTTCTACTCTCTATAAATTCTGGAAATTGAGTATGATAACATGTAGTAAACTCATCTTTCCTCAATATAAATCTTGCATAAATCCCAAGAGTTCCTTCAGTGGCTATGTGTATCTTCCATCCGTCGAGCAAAGCATCGAGAATTTTTTGTTTTACTATCCAAGGGTTTTTTACTAACTCAATTTCTGGATATGCTGGGAGTTTAACTCTTTTGAATCCATCACAATAAGGATGAATAACTTGAACTTCATGCCCAAGTCTATGTAATTCTTTTATTGTATTCTGATATGTACGAACCACTCCATTAACTTGTGGTTCCCAGGCATCTGTAATAATTAAGATTTTTTGCATTGTGCAGTCACTTTAAAGGATTGAAACTTTAACCAATATGTCATACTATCTAGCGCTTGCATGCACTGTTGTTCACTGTTGAATCTCAGTTCCACTCTTCCTGGTATGTCGTTTGGATTGTTTATGTGTACTGCCACTATTATCAGCATCCACATTTATTATTTCTCCCCAATGAATTATTTCCCATTTACCATTATGATGTTCAACTAATGCGGTGCAGGATTCAACCCAGTCTCCATCATTCATATAAATCACTCCATCTATTTCTTTAATTTCTGCGTGGTGTATATGCCCACAGATAACGCCATCATATCCTTTTCTTTTACAGTAAGATGCTATGTTTTTCTCAAACTGAAACATAAAATCAACTGCTCGCTTAACTTTGTGTTTAAGGTACTGGCTTAAAGACCAATATCCAAACCCCATCTTGTGACGAATCCAGTTGTACTTAGAGTTTAAATTCAATACAAAATCGTAGGCACCATCACCTAGAATAGATAACCACTTATGGAGGCGAGTAATTCCATCAAACATATCGCCATGTACAACAAGATAATGCTTTCCATCCACTCCCACGTGCTCAATATGATTGCAGATGGTAATGTTGCCAAGACCAATTCCGAAAGGAATAAAAGTCCGTAAGAATTCATCGTGATTTCCTGCCACATAAATGACTTGGGTTCCTCTTTTGGAGAAACCCAGTATTCTTCTTAATACATTACTATGTGACTGTTTCCAGCGTAACTTATTACGCTGCACTTTCCAACCATCAATAATATCACCTACGAGATACAGTTTCTCGCAGGTATTGTTTTTTAGAAAGTTATTGAGAAGTTCTGCTTTGCAATCTTTAGTACCAAGATGAACATCACTTACAAATATTGTTTTGTATCGATGCATTTTTTATCACCTGGTATGGAGCAAACCAAAGTTGCAAAAAGAATTTAACGTAGAGATCAAATAGATCAGTCATTTCTAAAGTTCCTATGAGTTGGGTCACCTGGCTCTAGATCTGGCATTTTTGTCATCATTTGTGGAGCTGCGCCCATGCCGAATCCAGTAGCACCAGAAGCAAGACTATTCATCATTCCACCTACAGATGGCATACCTGGTCTTGGTGGCATCGTTGGCGATGATGGTGATGTTGGTGCTGGTCTAGCTGTTGCTGCTTCCATTGCTTTCTTTCTCGCCTCAGGATCATTACCTGCTAGCATAATGCCAGACAATGTACCTGTTAGAAATGTAGCGATAGGAATAATTAACTCGAAGAATTTCTGATCAATAGGGCTAATAGCATTCAATGGTTGTGTTACAAATATAATAGAGTAGAGAACTACGAATACGATTCCTGTTAATGTTAGTGCTAAACATACGCCAATGAAAAAACGCAGTCTCGCCATCAACTGATCTTCTGTATACATAAAATTATCGTTCATTTGCACATCGCTCCTGTAGTTGTTTGTGGTGTTCCTTGTGGTAATTGATCTGGTGGTGGTCCAAGTCTTGGATCTCTTCCACCTTTGAATATATGCTCTGGACATGTTCTAGTTACATCACACGTAGGTTTCTTACACATTTCTTTATCCCAGTTTGCGGGATCTTGGCATGGATAACGAAACTTGTCGCCACCAAAAATAGCAAGAGCTAATGGTAGCAGTATTAATAATCCAAGCCATTTAAAAAGTTTCTTGTCGTTCAAAATCACCTCCGTTATTTTTTATCGGTCTCTTGGTCATCAGACTTTTTATTCCATTTAATATCATATGCTTCTGATAATGCAAAAGCAGAAACTATTAATGCTATCAAAGAAACGATATAAGCTCCAGTTGCCATATAATCCTCCATCATTTTTGTGCGCTCTTTGCTGCACTTTTTGTTTCGTGAGATCTCTCTACTGATTTTACAACAATAGAGGATATACCTATTATGAATGCTATTAAAGCAAATATTTGTGGCGCTCTCATGTGAACAACTTCCCTGCTGCATACATCAACGAAGTTACACCAACGACCCACCAGAACATGTCGTTGATCTTTTCTTCATCTTTTTTCATTAACTTTTTATCTTCCTCGTCTTGTTTTCTAATCTCTTCTTTTAGTTCTTTTACTCTAGCCAATCCACCTTTACCATACTGTTCTACTATCTGTCCTTCCATCTCAGAGATCATTCTCTTTCGTTCTTCTTCTTTTTGAAACTTATCGAATGCTTTAAATTCTAGTTCTAAAATGGCTTTTTCTTTGGCTCGTCTCTCTGCCTCACGTTTACGCTGTTCGTTAAGGACTGCCTTATGATTTTCAGATTGAACATCTGTTACTATTTTAGCACCCTCTTTACCAAGATCTCTAGCCTGGTGTAGTGGAGCCAATAGTTCGCTTTTCTGCTCTTTATCGCTCATGGCAGGATGCGGTTAGTTGAATTGCTGGGGATCGAATCAGAAACTGCTAATGAAGACATAACAAAAAGCAATAATGCCTTTTTGTTCATTTTACTACGTAACCTCCTTAAACACTATTTAGGTTTTTTGCAGGTCCTGGACGTCTTTGGCTATGCCCTTTACCTCAGAATTTACCTCAGACAGATACCTACCCAACTCTTTTTTGGGCTCTTCTACCCTCTGGTAGATTTCTGGCTCCCAGTCCTTTTTTGGCTCTTCCTTGGGAACCTCTACCTTTGGCTCTTCTTTTTTAAAGAACTCTTTAACAATGGTTTTGGCTTCCTCTGGAATTATCAGGGGTGGAATTGGTTGTGGTGATGGGGTCTGTTTTTTGGGTTTGGGTGGTTTTACTACTGGGAAATCTTTCTTCATTTGCCAGTTAGCAGCAACTAACAACAATACTGCTAATGGATCAAAAACGAATACTATAAGAAGAATAACAACCCTAACTGCTTTCTCTAAAATATCTTCGTCAGGGTTGTCTGCATACAAAAGTGCTGCGATATATTTTATCGGACCGACTTCGGCTTCGACTTTGCGGACTTCGCTGGCGATTGGCGCACGTTCTTCGTTGTACTTGGCGATTTTCGCTTGGCTGGCGCCGATTTCGTTGACGAGTTTGGTTCTTTCGTTTTGCTGTCCTCTACGGATGGCAATGGATCGTTCTGCTCCTTTGGAGTCGTCTGATCTGCTGAGGGTGGCGTTGACTTGCGCATCCAGTTGAGTAATTGCTGTACGAGCTGCATTAATATTCTCCTTTTCTATTTTAATCTTTTCATCAATGAGATTTAGTTTTGATACTACATCACCTGTAGGTACTGCTTGATCTAAGTGTGCCTTGGATAAAAACCCAAAAATACCCATAGATGTTAACATCATTAAAACAATTAGTGCTGTGAAGAAATATATCTTAAATAATCTAGGTATCTCTTTCCAGTTTCTGTATAACCATGAAGCGACTACAAGTTTAGATGCTTCTAACAATGATCCCATTATAGCAATAGGAATTGCTGCAGCTGCGAAGATTGCGACTAGTCCTGCGATGGCATAGTATGCTGCCACAGCTGACAATGATAACGCAACTCCAAAAAGTAAGTATGTCATTTTTTTACGTGTGTCCTATGTACTCTTACTTGAATCTGACCATTATACCATTGATCGGGATTTTCCAAAACTTCATTGATAAATTGTTCTTTGGCTTCAAAATAAGATGCACTCCCTTTATTCTCACAGAGTCTTATAATTTCTCTGGTGAAGTTTTCCTCACCTAACTCTTTAACATCTTTTTGCACTTCTTCTGAGGAAGACCAGTAATCTTTCCAGTCAGATTCTATTTTAGTTCTTTTCTTTTTACCCTTTACTGTTTTGCTTCTTGAGAAATAAAACAGTTTCTTACCAATATACTTTTTATTAGTTTTCTTGTTTGTTATCAAGTAAACGAATGCTGTATATCCTTCTGGGATCTCAGAGAATTCGTTTCCTTGATATGTCCACATTTATACTGCTGACAAAATAGCAGAAGCAGCATTGATAATCCATCGCTGAGCGATCTCATCAGTTGCTAGTTCTTGTTGTGCTCTAACTTGAGCAATTTCTCCAATGAGAAACTCGAACTCATCTCTAGATAGTTGTCCAGCTTGATACTGCTCGCCGACACTTATCATCTCTTCTGCTAGAAGTTTAGCTGCATCATTGGATGCTACATCAATCTCTGCTCTAATGTGTTGTAAAATGCTCATCTTCCTCTCCATGCGTCTGCAATAGTGTCAACTCTGACACGGTTAATTTTAAGCACAGACTCGCAAAATATTGGATTTGCTGAGGAATGTGCCTTCTTTAGTGCTACTTGTAAATCATCCACAGATTTAGCCTGTGGGTCTTTTCTCAATTCAGTATAGACTTTTAATCTCTCAACTTTATCAAATAACGAATCCCAGTTCTTATCGCCAGCACACTTAGTGTTGTTTAATGTAATCTTTACACCAACCATCTGATCAAACATAACTGGATCGTGTGGTTTCGGTAGTATGATAGAACATCCTGTTAAAAATATGGATGCTATGACTATAGTCAGTTTCATTCTTCGTCATCCTCCTCTTCGTTCTCGTAAATATCAGCAGAGCACACTGGGCAATAAACGCAATCCTCGCTAGTGTGGTCATCTCCCTTTAATATTATCTTTCCTCTTGCGCCACATTCTTCGCAGTCAAAAAATTTAGTAGTCATTATTTCATGCCTTGTAGTTTAAGATTTAGCACAAAGTTCTCCACAATTAACTTTGTTATGCTTGCTAGCATAGTGAGTTGGTCATTCGTGTTATATATTTCTAGCACCTGAGATGCGATAATATTATATGCAGTATCTTCATCAATAGAGAGAGTTCCCCAATCTATAGGATCCTCATTCTCTACCTCTTTTGCCAGCTCGACCAATGTTTTTACAGATATCATTTCGTTTCCTCATACATTATGGTATTAGTATCTCCCAATGCCCATTTAGGATCTGTTTCTACAGACCAGCGTTTTGTTGCTACCTTAAAATCTGGCATCTTCAGTTCCCGAGGATTAGATGATGGCTCACAGATAATAATACGATTGTTTGGCTGAGCAGCAAACTGCCCATTGTCGCAGCGAATAAAATTATAAGATTTGTGATCTTCGATATCTTCAGCAAATCCAGTATCAAGAATATTAAAATCAGGATGAGCAGAGTCAACAGTAAATAGATACTCGCCATATAACCATTCTCCATTTTTTAGTTTTATTTTACAACGCATTGATTGGAGTTGCGCTTTCTTTAATACTGTAACATCATACGAAAGACAATCCCACAGCTGTAAAAAATCTAACGGTAACGGCTCACCATCAATTGGTTTCCAACAAAATGCATGTAATGGCAACTTATCATATAAAGCGCCATAGTTATTTAAATATGCTTCTATGCGAAATGCTTGTCCTCTTAAAGACTTAATACTTATCCACCAGCAGGGTTCGAGTTCTCCATGACCTTTTTCAAAATCATAGAGAAACTCTCTGCGAACAAAACATTTTACAGGTGGTAGATTAGCAACAATATGGGACATTATGCTGCTTTAGCCCAAACATCTTCCCATGTGCCAGACAAAGCACCTTTAGCATAGTCAGTAACACGATTCTCAAAAAAGTTACCATGTACTGGTGCATTAATCATTTCCTCTACCCATGGTAGTGGGTTCTTCTTAACTTTGAAGATACCTTTCATACCCAGACCGATAAGACGACGATCCGCAATGTAGCGAATATATTTCTTTACATCTTCAGCAGTCAGATTTCTCATTGGCTCGTTAGCGAATGATAGGTCAATAAACTTATCTTCAAGATCAACCATCTTCTCAGCAATGCTATAGATCTTGCTCTTCAAAGAATCATTCCAAATTTCTGGGTTCTCTTTGATAAACTCTTTAAACAAACGCATCATATTTTCAGCGTGCATAGTTTCATCAACGATAGACCAGGTAACAATTTGACCCATACCTTTCATAATACCATGACGGGGAAAATTAAGAAGCATAATGAAAGAGCTAAACAACTGCATTCCTTCCGTAAAAGCAGAGAAGACCGCAATGTGCGTAGCAGTGTTTTCCTTTGTTGTATTCTTGGCAGAAATATCCAAAACATAGTCGTGCTTATCCTTCATTTCTTGATATTCAAGGAATTCATTATAAGTTGATTCTGGCATTCCGAGAGTTTCAATCAAGTGAGAGTATGCAGCAATGTGTAATGCTTCACGTGCAGCAAATCCCATAAGCATCATACGAATTTCTGGTTGTGGAAAATATGGAAGATAGTTCTTCACATAGCCACCAGCAACGTCAATGTCACCTTGCGTAAAGAAACGGAAGATGTTTGTTAAAAAATGTTTTTCTTCTTTAGTTAATTTCTTTTTCCAATCTTTCACGTCTTCTGCCATTGGCACTTCTGTATGTAACCAATGCGCTTGCTCATGCTTTAACCATGCATCATATGCCCAAGCATACTCAAATGGTTTAAAGTAATTTCTTTCGTCTGTTAGTTTTAGACTGGTCTTCATTCTTGTTCCTCTAATATTAATTCTATTGCATTAATTTCTTTATTGTATTTTGCACCAAGAACTTCTCTATATCCATTCTCAGTTGGGATCATTATAGCCATATGGGCTGTTTTAGTTGTTACTCCACTGATTCTATTGCAGTTTTCCATCCAAAGTGTTTTTAGTTTCCAATATAGATCGTATGCGTCCATTAATTATCCTTCGCAGGCTAGACAAGCACCGTCGTCTTTGGTCAGTGCCGTTAAATCAATCTCTTTGATAACTTCTCTTTCAATACGCTTGGCAACTTTATCTGCCTTAGCAATCTTATCACTGCGGCAATAATACATCGTCTTTAATCCAAGTTTCCATGCCATAAAATGAACCGCATGTATGTATTTAATGTTGCTGTCTGGACGGAAAAATACATTTAGAGATTGCGCTTGGTCAATCCAAAGTTGGCGATCTGCCGCATGTTGCACCACCCAACGCTGGTCAATTTCCATAGAAGTTTTGAAAACATCTTTTGTCCATTCGTCCATCCAATCCAAGTGCTGAACGCTACCATCATTCGCAATAATAGTACGCCAAACTTCGTCAGCCCAACCTTCATTATGTTTCTCCGCTTCGACCTGAATAATCTTATCAAGATATCTATTTTTGTTTAAGTGAGAACCCGAAAGAGTATCCTGCCTATAAGCATTGGCACGATAAGGTTCAATGCTAGGACTAGTATTGCCCATGAGAATGGAAGAAGAAGCATTGGGAGCGATAGCCATAAGATGACTAAACCTATTCCCAGTACCCACCGCATCAGGAGCTTCACCTCTTCTGGACCCAAGTTCTTGATTAGCCACATTTAATTTCTCTCTTATTGTTTTAAAAATTTGTTTGTTACGACCAATTGCCATTGGTGATTCCCAAGGCAGATTGCACTTTTGTAGATAAGCATGCCATCCTAATGCTCCGATGCCAATACTGCGCTCACGAGTAGCAGAATAAACAGCTCTGGAAATAGAAGTGGGTGCGTTATCAATAAAATACTGCAGAACATTATCAAGCATTTCCGCAACGTCTCGAAGGAACAAAGGGTCATCTTTCCAGTCATCATAATACTCCAAGTTTAAAGAAGACAAACAGCAAACAGCAGTACGCTTTTCATTTGTTGGCAGAATAATTTCTGAGCATAGGTTTGACTGATGGACTTTTAGCCCCTTATCTTTCAACCACTGTGGTAAATGCTTATTAGAAGTATCAATGAAATGCAGATATGGTTCACCTGTAGTCATACGCATCTCAAGGATTCTCTGCCATAGTTCTCTTGCAGAAACCACTTCGCGAATTTCTCCACTGTGTGGATCTTTAAGTTCCCACGAATCATCTGCGTCGTGGTCAATCATACACTTCTCAATCAGTTCCATAAATGCATCAGGAATGTTAATACCGTGATGCATGTTTAATGTTCTTAAGTTTTGATCGCCTGTTGGCTTTCTCATTTCTAAGAAAGCAATAATATCTGGATGGGAAATATCAAGATAAGCAGCATAAGACCCACGGCGAGTGCGACCTTGGCGATAAGCCAAACTAGACGCATCGTAAATTTTGAGGTGCGGCATAACGCCAGTAGATTTATCATCCGTCGAACGAATACCAAAGCCAATGCCGACACCGCCACCAAGCATACTAAGCCAATTAGTTTCACTAAGATTATCAACTAAACCCTCCGCAGTATCTTCAATATAGTTTAAAAAACAAGATATAGGCAAACCCCTCTTGCTTCTCCCAAAGGATAGAATTGGTGTTGAATATGACAACCAATGCTTGGACGAATAGTTGTACAACCGCTGAGCATGATCAAGATCACTACCAAACTTAGACGAGACATACGCGAATCTTTCTTGAGGGGATGATTCTTCTTCCCTCATATAACTTTCTTTTAATCGCAGCAGCCCAAGTTCGTCAAACAAACCATCACGCGAATAATCTACCTTTATGCCATGCACAACATCTTCCATACGAACTCCGTTATAATTATTTACTTACAAATTCGTCAACCAAAGGAAATACTTTGGCGATTACCTTAGCACATTCACGAGCCACCAGCATGTGTTCTTTTTGTGTTCCATTGGCGCTGCGCAATTCAATAAAATGTATCCAACTACGTAAGGTGCCATTCATATACATTCTAGATATAGTTAGCCCCTCTGGTAAAACTACTCTTGCTTGTTCTTTAGCGATGTTATTTTTAATCGCCCATTCATAAGCATGAACTACCTCACGCAGCACATCTTCTTGTTTTCTTTTCCATTCTTCCATTAGGTTCTGTTCACCTAAAGTCCAACCATTTATCTCAATTGAGTTCTGCCTATTTTTTGGATCTTGTAGTCGTGGCTCACGAAGAACGAACGACAGATCTTTTGTAGGATCTGCGTATCTTTGGCTAAACTCCTGGAATGAAAAAGAACGATGACGTAATATTTGTCTTGCTATATCACGTGTAGTTTCAATCTCTAAACACGCAGAAACCATCTCTAATGGCGACCAATGTTTATGATTGATGAGATATCGAATTAACTTCTCAGATGTTTCTGTATTTGTTTGATTGCTGGGGTTTGATACCCTAGCACAAAAAGCCACCAGCTGCTGCATATTCATCACATCAATTTCAACACCATCTTGTTTGGCAGGATCAATTGCGTGTTGAGAATAACTAATTAACTTCACATTCATACTTTTCTCCATGTACCATATCTAAGTTTCGCTTCCAGACCAGAGAAGGTGTTTGTATTTATCATTTCAAGAATTTCGTCAGGCGTTTTGCCATGTAAAATCATCTCATTAATATCTTTTTCCATTACGAAATCTGGAAACATACAAACGCTATACCCTTCCTCAATGTACTTACCCAGCTGTTTAACGATCTCTTTATTTCTGGGTTCATTATCAATCACAATTACAGCGTTAGTCAGTAAAGACTTTATTGTCGGTGTATCAAAACTAGCACCACTCACAGCTATTGCATTGGGGAGGAATAGAGAGTCAATTGGTCCTTCCACAACGTAAATCTTTTTAGATAAATCTATGCGCTCAAGTCCATAGATCTTTTCCAGATCTTCATCGATTTTGATTGTATAATACTTAGGCTCCTCATCACCATACGCTCTGGCTTGGAAAGCGAAACATTTACTCTCTTTCGTGAAGAAAGGTATAATCATTCTTGGGTGCTCACCTTCAATTGGTTCTACAAACTTTGGCGAGACCGAGTTAGTAAACTTCTTAAACTTTGGTGCGAAGTAAAGATGTCTCCACTTATCTTTCGGTATTTTCCGATTCGATACATATTTTACTGCTGGGTGATTTTCTTCCAGTAAATCAATACGCTTCAAAGAAGACAGAACATTATCTTCTAATAAAACTGGAGTTGACTCTGGTAATTTTACTTCTTTGTGATCATTATATTTTGTGGCGCCAGCTTTGTAACGCTCTAAGACATACTCATCATATAACTTTTGATCAACATGTTTAATCAGATTTCCAAGATTAGTTCCATAACCACAGTTATGACATTTAACAAATAGATCTGATTTGGCGCGATAGATATATCCTCGTGCCTTCAATTTGTTTGTAGAACTGTCACCGCAGACAGGGCAACTGAAGTTCCACAGATAATCATTCTTCTGCTTAAAGTTTCTTAGTCGACCACCAAGAATACTTGCATACTTTTTGTCAATGTAAAGCATAATCTCCTCATAGTAGAGTATAATTATACCCTACAGCATAATAAAAAGCAAGTTATTTTACTACGTTTACAATATCCGCTAGATGTGCAACAAGATAACCTATTACTGCAGCTCCGCCAATAACATACCATTTCCATTTCTCAAGATCACTAACTCTAGATCCTAATTTATCCACATCGTCAGATATTTGCTTGTGAATTTCTTGGTGTTGCTGTTGTGATATCTGAGCATTTGCATTCATCTTATGCTCTAGACGAGTTTGCATATCATCCATCTTATCAACAATCTCTCTTGTTTGAGTTGTGATACGAGAATGTATTTCTTTGATGTCTTGCTTAACTTCTGCCACGTCTTCCTTGATCGTCTCTACTTGAGTTTCCAATTTTGCGATTCTTTCCTGATCCATGTGTTCCATGTTATTTTCCAAAATTATCTTTCTGAAATCTATACCACTGTATCCATGCGTCTATCTTCACTCTGCAGGAATGGTATTCTGAATAATTTTCATTGATAACACTCAACACGTCAGAAAGTTTCTCTGTAGACTCTACAAGTTTCAACTCTGGGCAAGTTTCAAGTAGTTCTTTTGGAACTTCTGGAAACTTTTGCTTGACGGGTGCCGTAAAACTCAAACAACCTGTTAATAAAACTGCTGGAAGTAATAATATAATTTTCATTTCGGTTTCTTCGCAGCATCATTTATAATACTAAGTACTTCTGGTGCTACTTTGCATTTCTCATCAATTGTTGTAGCTTGAATAACGATTGTTTCTTTTATCTTTGCCTTAGATTCAGCAACTGCTCTGTCTTTTTCTTTTTTCGTTTGCTCGAGATCTTTATTTATCTTTTCTGCTCTTTCTTCTGCTGCCTTAACTTGTTCTTGCGCAACTTTAACTCGCTCGCGCCATTCCATCTCGACGCCAACACCACCCTTAAAGTATACACCAGCAATAAGCAGAATCAATCCTAAAAGTTGTAGGATCATTCGGTAAGGAATAATCCATGGCATCCATCTGACGAAGAAGCCAAAGAAAAACGATACTACACAGCCAACTATACCTGCAATTAAAACCCCGTTGACTACTAATTGTATTAGCGCATCAGGTATAAAACTAAGCAGGAACATTGATTGGTTTCTTCCTTCTCGCCATCACTTGGTATTTGCTAATATCTTTTTTGCCAATCTTTGGTTCTGAAACAGAAGCACCAGCTGTATTATTTGCAGGTGCTTCTTCGAAAAACTTTTTAACTTGTATTTCTTCTTCTACGAGATATACATTGTTTTCGACTGCCTCGAGGATTTTATTAAATCTATCTTCCATCAATGACATACTACGATTGTTAGTTTCATGATACTCTTTAACGAGATACAAAGCAGCTACTAGGTTCTTTAATTTACTATCTCCACCTGGAAGTTTGAGGAGAATCTTTTTTAGATTGAACGCCAAACGATGCAGATACGTATAAGCATCTCGCTCATCACTTGTTAACTGATAAGACTTCTTTAAGTTCTTACCTTTGTCGTCTATAATACCAAGACGAAATGCTTCTGTTTCTTTAAATGGCTTTACAAGCATAGAAAGAATTCTAAAAGCAATCATGTTATCAACAAGTCTTGACATTTTATTCCCTTATATTTTTCTTAAACAAGAAATAATAGTTTCGTCTAATGCAATATCTGACAATATAATTGAGTAGTTGGGAATCTCTTCAGGCATTCTCTCCAGGTAAACTAGAAAGGTTATTAGAGAATCCCAACACTCTTTGTCAACTTTGTAAAACAACATATTCAGAGTCGCATCACCAAATACGTTGTATAAAACTACAAGGTGATTTAATATAAGTCGTTCCTTCAAATCACCATTCTTTTTATAACGAGAAAGTAATTTCTTAAGATACAAAAATCTTTTAAGATCTTCGTCAAACTCCTCAATGCTATGGCACTGAGGATTATCATAATTGCGCATACAATACACAATGAAATTATTTTCGTTCAAAATTTCCATAACGAAAGAAAACTAATTACAGACTAACTGTCACTGCGTATGCCGAAACGATCCACCATTTGCTACCAACCCATAACAGAGTAACAGTAGAACCAGTTCCAGTGAAAGTAATTGTTGCGTAGTTGGTTCCTGGAGTTTGTGGAAGTAGAACTGCTGGACCGCCAGCATGTTGTCTACAAATAATAGTTTTGTATTGACCAGCAACACCGTTTGCTAAAACATACTGAGTAGAACCTTCTGGATGAATCAAAGTAACTGCGCTGGTCAAACTGATAATTTGTGCGCCTTGACCTTGGATGATCTGTGGTGTTCCACCTGCCCGCAGGAAACCATTATATGCTATGTTTCCGTCAACGTCTAGTTTTTCTGTTGGGGTTTGTGTACCGATACCAATCTTATCGTCGCCAGCATTGACGTAGAAAAGATCGTCGTCATTATTACCGAGGATACGTGTATCCTGGTCAGCACCTGCTGCGTTAACAATTACTGGGCTATTTAAATTTGCAAGAAAGTTAGCAACAGTTAGTTTCTTGTTGCTACCACCTTGTACGATTGGAAGTAAATCAGCTGATGCAGCAGAAGTTGCTGCTGTTAGTTCAGATATTTTTTGATCTGCCATTTGGCTCTCCTATTAAAAATATAAATTGGTGGGATTTGTTACAATCCCACCTCGTTCTAGGTTACTAGATTATTTATGCTATTGTTAAAGTTACTGCATTAGATGTTACAGATGTAGCACCTGTTGAGGAAACAATAACACGGAACTGGTTAGCAGTTAGATACTCTTGATCAGTATCACTAATATTCAGAGTAGTTCCTGTTTCTCCAGTGATATTTGACCATGTTGTTCCAGCGTTAGTAGAAACTTGCCACTGATATGACAATGCACCACCATTGTTAATTGTGGATACTACTGTAAATGTAGCTGCAGTAGGCGAAGTAACACTAAGTGGTGATGGTTGTGTTCCAATAGTAATAACTGGATCAATACCAATTGTTGTGTCATCAGTATTATCGTCGCCAGAAATAGTACTCATAGCAACTAATGTTTCTGATTTATGACGAGTGTTCCCTTGAGCATCAGTATAAGTTCTATAAAGAACCCAACCTGGATGCTGAACACCTTTCGCTTTATTGCCTGGTGTTGCTGCTTCTGCTGCAGAGATTCCCTCAACAGCTGCTGTATCAGCAGTATTCAGATATTTTGGTTTATCTGCTGCTTGATCTATATTTCCCCAAAGTGCCATCTTTATTTCTCCTTAGTTTTTATTTTATGGTGCGACAACAATTATTATTCCGCTTGATGAAATTTGTGTATCTGCTACATTTGAAGAAACTAAAACACGATAGTTAAAAGTTCCAGCAGTTGGGCAGTTAGTTGTATATGTACTGGTATTTGAAGTTCCAGGTGCAGTCGCCCATGTTGTACCATCATCAGCAGATTCTTGCCACTGATACGTAAATGTAGCAGCTTGTGCAGGATCAACTAGTGCAAACGCTGAAATTGTATGCGATTGCCCGACCAACTTAGTAGCATATGCATTTGTCAAAGAAATTACTATTTCCGGTGTAATGCTATCATTATCACCAGTCATTGAACCCATCGCAACCAAAGTTTCATAGAATACACGACCAGCACGACCACCAGTACCAGTTGTTTTTAAATTCCAACCTGCAGTTAAATTATTTGCAGTAGCTTCAAGTGGGCTTACACCAACTGTGTTTGCTTTATCTGCTGAAGATAGGTACTTTGGTTTACCTGCTTCTTCGTCAATATTTGTCCATAGCGCCATCTTAATTCCTTAGTTTTTATTTGGAAGGTGTAATGGGTAGCCAGTCATTTCTACACCACTACGTTTCTTCCCAGTTGTTGAACCTTTTTGTCTTGCGCCAGAAGTAGATCCTACTGGGCGACCACGACCACGCTTCACTTCTGACTTTTCTTTCTTCTCGTCATCATATCCACTTTTATCTTTTTCCGCTTCTTTCTTATAATATTCCGTACCATAACCACGTCCAGATACTTTACGTGAAGGTAGATCAGCCATCTTGATCTCATCTAACTGACCTAAAAATTGTTTAAATGATACTGGATTTGGCATAAGGTTTCCTTCGTTGTCGAAATTGTATTCTACTGAATCTGAAATTTTACCCCACTTTTTCAAATCAGCTGTCTGTGCTGCTTTTGACATACGTTCTACAGCAGAATTATATCCAGCTTGACGTTTCTTTGATAGTGGCTGTTTATCTTTTTGATCAACCTTTGATGCGTAGCTAGCCAGAGTATTAAAACTTAATTCATCAATCTGCTCAACTTCTTCTTTCTTAAGTTTTTTATTAACTTCTTTTGCATTGTTACCAGCTTGTTGTGCCTTGTGTCCAAGATAAGCACCTGCTGCAGCACCCAATGGTCCACCAGCTAAACCACCAAGAACACCACCTGCCAGTGCACCAAAGACACCTTCCTTAACTGGAACACAGTTAGGAACTTTCTTGCCGTTCTTCATCTTCATGCCAACTGCGGTATAACCTTTCCAGCAAGCATCTTTTAAATCACCAGTAGCTTTAGCTACTTCTTCTTTAGTTAAACGATCAACTGCTTTGTTTACACCAGCTTCACGTTTCCACGCTTTCTTTTTCCAATCAGTTGCAGCATTAGAAAAAGATGTTTTATTGGAATCTTTTCTAGATGTTTCGCTTCTGTGTTCCAGGTCTTTTGAAACCATACTTTTAATGCGTGCATCTTTTGATGCTTTCTTAGCATATGAAGCAAGAGTAGATTTATTCAACTCATCTAGTTCCAGTTCTTCTTTCATTTTTTTAGCACGCAGCTTGGCCAGATCTTCGGCTTCGATCTTTCCGTCTTTATCTACGTCAATTTTATGCTGTTTACCTTTTAACTGTTCTGCAATATCTTTAAATCTAAGCATGGTTTTTCCGTCCTTGTTAGTATCCTCTTTCATGTCACGTTCTGCTCCAAGTTTAGCAGCAATTGCCATTTCACGACGCTTTTCTTTGCTTTTACCTGCGAATTGTGGAGCATCTGACTTTTGAAAATCTTTGATAACATCACCCATCTTTGCTTTAGCCATATCCATCTTTTCTTCGACTTGCTCAACTTCTTCTTTTAGATCAGAGTGTTTGACTTTAGTAGAACGACCATTATTAGCCCCCTGGAAATGAACTTCATCGCCTTTGCGACGAGCAGTCCAATGACGACCAGTCTCATCTTTAAACTTATGTTCTTGTTCGTCTTTTAGTTTAGCGATTGCTTGGTGGTGTTCTGGATGTAAAGGAATAGAGAAGTCAGAACCATGATGCACAGTCTTCATAGTTCCCCATGAATATTTTTGGGTTTTTACAGTAGCCTCAGAAATATGAACTTCTTCCTGTTTCATTGCAGCCTTACGACGATCTATTTCTTTTTGTTGCGCTTCTATTTCTTTTTGAAGTTTTTTAGCCTCGTCACCATGCTCTTTTGCAGCTGCATCTAATGAACGACCAGATAGTGTTTTAAATCTAGAGCTAATTCTACCATAAGCAGAAGATTCATTGAATTCTTTTTGAAAAGATAAGAACTTTTTCATTTATTTTTCCTTTAACATGGAAGAAAGCATCCAAGCATGTTTTTTATGAGCATCTAATCTTGCTGCGGCAAAATCTGCCAATCCTTGTTCGTTCTGTTTATCTGCGAGTTCGAATAAACTATTTAGGCTCTCAATAACCTTTGCATTTGCTATGAACAGGTTCTGAATCATATCAGAAGGTGCAGGTGGTTCCGCCAAATCTTCCTCAACAGTAGCATAATTGTATAGTTCGTTAATACTAACTGGTGCATAGGCATCTAACGCTCTAAGTTCTTCTGCTGCAGTATCAATGGAACCATAAACCTCTTCGTATATTTTACCGAAGAAATCGTGCAGCTGTGGGAAAAACATTCCCTCCACATTCCAGTGATAGGATTGCGCTTTAAAATACATCAGAAATTTGTTCGCTAATACTATTCGTAAGGCAGCTTTTAATTCATCCATTAACAATCCCATGCTCTGCGAGACCAATAATTCGCTTTTGTTTTATCAGTTAAATTACCCTGCCCAGAAGAACGTGCGCAATAACTTTTCTTTCTGTTGGGCATATGTTTTTTAATACTTAGTGTTTTATCACCGAAGTTTACTTTTTTAATGTTTCCTGTAGATGGATCTTTAACGAAAACTTTAGATTTCTTGACGTCCCCAGCCATTGGTTTGTTCAATGGAACTTCTCTACCCTGATACTTTGCTTCATCAAGATCTTCTTGCTCAACTTCTTCCTTCATGGACTCACTGGAAAGATAATTAGCGACAGTAGAGATATAATCTTCTGCTTTTGTAATTTTAGATTGAACCCACTCTGGAAGATTAGTATTATCCTCAAGCATATCATGCACACGTTTTGCGTTCACTATAATGCTTCTTAAATCTCCCTTTGCCATGTCACCCTCAAAGTCATATTCTCTTGGGTCATTTTCTTCTGTAATATTTCCTCTTACGTGCCACTCTTTAAAATGCAACATTTGGCGCTCCTTGTGTAAACTTTGTATGAGATAATCTAGCCTTCTCTATTTTACGAACACGTGGTGCAAGACGCATAGCCAAACGTCCAATTATCTTTTTTCTTTTCTCAATAACACGTTCAATTCTTTCCTTCTCGCCAACAGAAATTTTTGATGGATCCCGACCACGAAGCAATCTTTTCTTCATAAGTTTGATAGCTAGACGACGTGATCTCTTATTGATAGTTGGATTTGATGAGTAACGCTTTAGTGCGATTTTTGTAGCACGCTCACGTTTTGCTTTGGTGCGACGCATTCTTGCCTTAGCTCTCATTCTTTCCATGCGAGAAAGAACTTCATATAGAGCAGCCTCTTTGATTTCTTTTTCGTCTTCATCTTCTGGCAGTTCTTCACCAGTTTCATCGTCAACAATGGAAAACTCATCGTCTTCGTATTCATCCATAATGTCGTCTTCATCTTCGATTTCGCCAGCCATCTTGTCCAGCTCATCATCAGACATATCTTCTATATCAAACTCTTCCTCTTCAAAGAATGCATCATTTCCTTTATCTTCCTCATCACCTAACTGAGCAGAATCATCTTTAACTGGAGTTTCTTTAATTCTTTTCTTTTCTTCAAGTTCGATTTGCTCGCGCTGATGTTTTGCTTTTTCTTCGTCACTTTCTTCTTCGCCGTTCTTAAATACTATGTGGCGAGCAGCGTATTTTTTACCTTTAGAATCAGTTTTGTAATCAGCTGATTGAATTTCGTCGTAACTTTCTTTAACTACAAAATGCGTTTGCTTTGTACCTGTTCTTGGATTAACATATTCACGTTTATATACTTTACCACCATGCTCTTTGGCATGAGCGAATGCAGATTTCTTATCATCAAATCTGTTGCTTGGTGGTTTAATCATTGGCGATGTTTCTTCGGCAAGTTCTAAGTGCGTATTATGTTTAGACTTCATTGCTGCTTTAAACGAATTTGCTTTATCAGCAGGAACTTTTACATATGTTGCTTTGTCGCTTATTTCTGAAACTTTAGCGTCATGATCCTTAAATGTTTTTTCATGACCAGGAGCAACTTTCTGACGATGATCGATTCTAAACTCTACGTGCGATTCGTCAAGTTCTACTTCTTCACCAATTGCTTTTTTCAATCCGCGAATAGCAAAGTCATGATTTCTTACATGAGCAGGACCTGCCCACTCGCCAGAATGTTTACGCAGAGAATCTCTTTCTTTTGAAAGACCGTGAATAATTTCTCTTGTTTTAAAGGCACCATGTTTCTTAACAATAGATGAGTAATCAGAGTTACCTTTGATATGCGCATCATAAACTGGAGTTGAAGTTTCTCTTTGACTGCTAAGTTTACTGCTGGATTCACCGATCTGTTTTAGCAGATCCATATATCCTTTAACTGTTTGATTTCTCTGTGTATTACTTTGTTTTTTGTATATCCCACCTTGCGCTTTAGCAGATTTCTTAGCATCATCTGCCTTAGCCTTCTTAATTTTCTCAATGTCTGCAGCAGTTTTTTGTTTTCTAAATGGGTTTGATTCTGGACCTTTTTTTACAGTTCTATCCGGATTAGAATATCCTATAGCAGGATGGACACCCTCACCAAGTTGATACTTAACTTTTCTGTGGCGCATGTAAGTGTCAAGTGGCTCACTGTGAAGAGTGTGACCAACTAAACCAGTTTCTGGTTGATCTTGAACAGGCGTGTTTGTAAATGGATCTTCTATATCTGTTCTAAGATCGCTTACAAAATCCTTATAACTTTTTGGTTCTGTCTTCATAGTTTCCTCTGCCACAGATTCTGCACCTTTATCTTTATATTGATTCAGCATTATTTCTAACTCATGGCGATGCTGATGCCAGTAATCTTCGTGGTGTAAAAATTCTCCGATATTATCTAGTGCCTGTTTTGCAACACCGTGTGACTCAATCCACTGTTTTATTTCTTCACCAGTTGGAGCTTCTCCGCTGGCTATATGCATATCGTTTAACTGCATATATTTATCAGTTGCAGTCAACGCTGTCTTTACGATCTCTCTGTGAGTGCTACCGAATCTAGATATAGTATCCTGAAATGCTTTTACCGCATCTTCATGGTGATGAAAGTTTTTCGTGGTATATCCATCGAAAGAAATTTCTTTGGGTGCATATCCAGGTTGTACATCTTCAGCAATATTTACGTCTTGGATCCATTTAGAAACAAGTTTACCAGATTCTTCTTTGAGCAGCAGATGATTAGATCCACGTTTGACGATCTCATACTTAACTCCGCTGGACTCTACAATATCACCAACATTGAATATATCTCCAAGGAAATACTGCTCACGTAGGGTATCTTTAACCAATATAATATCTTCCTTGACCATATCAAGTCCCATACCCTGGCGAACGTCATTCATTAAACGACGACCATCGATATCGCGTATGGAAGAAGGAAGACCCTTCTTAAATTCTGAGTAGTCACCCTTGGAAGCCAACGCTCTCATTTTGCTGGCTGACATACCAGAAGCATCGTCTGCATCTGGGTCGCGCTCTCCAGCCGAAACTACTTCGACTGTATCGTATTTGAACTCTTTTCCATTGTAGGTATTCAACAGGCGAGTAAATTCCTGGACTCGATCGCTTCCTGCGACCATTATGAGATTCTTATACTTCTTGTTTAGGTGTTTAGCTGCCTCTAAGAAAGTTCTTTCTTGATCATTAGCAGCTACAAAGTTGGTTCCTGGGAACATCAACTTCAGGTATTTGACTTTCTTGTCTACCGTTAGTGGGTTCTTTTTGGTATCGGTAGTCTTGGAGGCGTAGATTGAGTGGTCTGCATTATGAGTTTTTGCAACCTTTTTGACCGCTTTGATGAGCAGTTCGTGACCAATTGTTGGGGGATTGAACCGCCCGAATGCTAAAACTACGGTTTTTGAGGGAAGTTCCTTTAGGAACTGGCTGTATCTTTTCATTTGACCCATCTATAAATTGAACTAATGTATTATTTAGTCGTTAATAAATTTCTCTCCACTGGAGTGCTGCGCCCACAGTGGCGGTGGCATTTCCTCCGGTTGTAATAGTTTTAACCACGATAACATAAACTTCAGAGTTATTGGAGTCAAAATTTTGATTTAAAGCATTTTTCTTAGCACTAGTTAGTTCCCCAGAATTAACTGGAGATAAAGAGTTTTGAGAAGCACCAGCTGGAATGAACCCAGCGGATAACATATCTCCGTCTGCTTCAACATACCCTGTTTGAGTAACCGAATATTCGACAGCACTATCATCATTAACAGACTGCCAAGTTACAGTTCCCGTTAGGGATGCAGCTGAAGGAAGTTTCACTACCTGATAATATACGCTATTCGTTTCTGCATAAAAAGAAATATGATTTAATCTAGCAGTGATTCTATTCGGATAACCATTAAATGTATTTTTTAGTCTGATAGCAACCAAAGGAAGTGGTGTTGCTGATGGAGTTGCAGTCGTTCTTGCTAACGGAGCAATCGCCCAGTCAATACCATTCTGTGAGTATCCACCCTCGCTAATAACAGTAGCACAGATTTGATCTAAACTTCCACCAGTAGTTGTTCCTGTATTAAGAATTTCACAACGAACAGGAAGATTAGGATTTGAAATATAAACTTCACTTAATACATTACTGCAATTATATTCATGAGCAACGATGTATGTTCCATCATGAACAAATCCAACTCGAATTCTACCAACACCTAACCATTGAAAGTCCATATAAATGAGTTGAGTCTTTGACATGTTAATATTAAATCCACTAGCACCTGTACCATCACATTTGTCTACATTCCATAAATGTTGTGGAACTCTACGAACATATGCACCCTGTGTAGCTTCACTTGGTGATCCAGAAACATAACTTCTTACTACAAAGTTAAGTGTTCCATTGTTTGTTCCATCACTAGTATCAGAACCAACTTGTTCAAAATAGATACCATCTCTGTCATCAAAGTATCCAGTTCTTTTTGTTACATTTCTTTGAGCATATCCAAAACAAATAGAGGATAGAATTGTTTGTGACTTTCCTGGCTGATAGTGATGATAAAATTTAGTTTGGTGAGCAGCATATGACGATGTGTTGCTGGTAGTTGTTAATTGGGCACATGCTTTGTTCAAAAGAAAGGTTATAGAACCACCATTTAATGTTTTATCTACAAAGTTAGGATCAAGAGCAAATAGATGTTTATAATCTCCTAGTGTAAATGGCTCACTAACACGCTGTCTACCGAATGCATCGTTACCACCACCTGATGGAGTCGTTTGAGCATCTACATATATTGGATTATCAGCAGAGTTTACTGTTGTATTCTTTGATATTGGTAATGGATTGCCGATATCATTTTTAACTTCTTGATTGTTTGTAAACAAATATGTCATACTATTCTCCAGCCATTACGATATATCATCTGTATGGCTCCATTGTTAATTTGAATTATAAATCCACCAGCATCGTTATCAACAGTCCCAAGTACGGTAATAGGATTAATTTCTGCGTCACCATCTTCGTCTTTGATAATAAGCATTCTGCCAGAATTAGCAGTTGCTGGTAATGTTATTGTAACTGGACCAGCGTAATTAACACCGATGTAGTAGTCATTATCATCTACTGTATATGTCGGTGTTGTAACTTCAGTTGTATTATATACAACTTCATACGGATTGATCTCATCAAATATAAACTTTTTATCTGCTTCTGAGTATTTTAACCAGCGACCATCAGCAATCGTGTCTCGTTTAACATCATCTAGATAACGTAGATTGACTTCACCAGATCCTGGTCCAGCATTTTGAATCTTGCCGATCCACTGCTCTAAGAACTTGATCTTCTTATTGATTAATGACAGATCATTTTCTGATGTATTATCAATAGTTGTCTTTGGCGTCGCTAACCATTTATCTAAACCTGTCAATGGTAATGTTGGAACAACTTGTTGAGATGGAGGAACTTCTCCAATTGGAGTTGGAAGAGGAACTACTTCTGTTAGAACTTTATGTTCCTCTTTTATCTGCTCTTGTATTATTTCTTCTTTTTGTTTATTTAACGAAGCAAGTTCAGAGAACAAAGAGTGAAGATCAGTCTCAACTGATTCGCGAACTTGATCTTCAATCTTTTTGTTTTTCTGAGCAACAGGATCGTTGGCTTTTAATCTAGCCATTTCTGAAAACAAATCACTAAGTCCGCCTTGAATGTTTTCTTTTATCTCTTTAGTTTGTTTAGCAACAGGACTATTCTTCTTCGCATCAGAAACCAATTTAAATAGTTCGTTCAAGTCTCCGCTCATCGCTGCCATCCTTTGATAATCTCTGCGCTAAAGTTGTTGCGGCTAAACTCCATTCGGTCAACTATCTTCACTGCCCCACCCTTCAGGTGATCGATTGCGACGAATCCTTCTACTCCTGTGATCTTAAATCCACTTGGGGTTTTAACGAAGGTGGCTATGTGTCCTGCTTGGTTCATCTTATTGATAATTGGAAGTTTTGCATCTGCTATGGCATTCGCCAGATCGAATAACTTCTCGATCTGTGCTTTTGGATGGTTGGCGAAGAATGCTAAAATTTTCTTACGTTTCTCTTCCTGAGCGGATTTGCCCTTTTCTGTTTTCTTGGAATCTATCTCTTTCTGATATTTATCATAGATGTAGTGGAACAATCCTTCGACATGCGCACTTACGTTTTCTACTTTTTCACCAGAACGAATCTTAGTATTGTTATATGTTTTAACTAGAACAAGTAAGTCTTCATCTTGACTAATCGCATTTAATGTTGCGTCATTAATCTTTAAGAATTTGGTTTCAAGATTAGAGATTATAGAATCAATTTGTTTTGTTTCTGCTGCGCTGAAGTTGGCAACGCCAGAGTAATCTTTGTAGTTAGCGTCGTCCATCCAAACAGATGGAACATGAGTCATCTTAGTTACTATACCTTTACCAAAAGATGCGGTCATTGACTCAAATGAAGAGCCAGTGTATGTTGTATGCCACACGACACCGATCTTTGCAGTTTTAATTTTCTTTGCCAGTTCACTAGCCAATGGAACTGCGTAAACGATAGTGTTCGGATGGAATGTGAGATACTTCTCACCATTGATTGCTTGCGTTTTAATATCTGCTGATGTGAACATCAAGTCACCTTGATATACGCCAGACTTAATACCCAGTTTCTTAAACTCAGTCAAAGCAATCTTAAGTTTCAATGCCAGATCGCCATCGGTATCAGCATCAATCTCCGCTGCTGTTTTATATACTTTAGGATTCTTATTGAAGACACCCTTCTTAGCGACAAAGAACTTTTTATCGCGTGGGTCAATACCAGCAAACACAGCAGGAGCACCATCCCACTTTACAGTTGCTGTAACTTTTTTAGTAGATGTACCTGCCAACATATCACGCAGGTCTTTGAGGAATTTGATTGCTTTGTTGACGCCAGCTGAACCTTCATTGAACACGAGATCTTCAATATGCTCCATATGCACATTCTTCTCTTCTGCAATGATAGTCTTCAACGTCTTCATATAACTATTATACCTGATTTTTGCATTAAAGTAAAGTAATAACCCTACAACTTTGAGGGGATTATAACCCTATTAGAATGCCATTACAAGAGGGTCTTTGGCTAATTTAACCAAATCAATGTCAGATTTTGACCCTGCTCTTAATGGTGCTATGTTATATGGAGATTTTTTGACATTACTAAACTGTAATGTCATAACAAATTGATAGTCAGACTTCGAGCTACTTTTTAACTGAACTCGAACACGAATTTTACAATCTGCGCTAGTTGCGAAATTTGGTATAGGTGGTTGCCCAAGTTTTTTAAGATTAGCGTTTAACCCAAGATCATCTTTTCCATTTAATGTAAAGAAACCATGAGTGCCTACATTTATATAAGAGCATTTCTTTTTCAAATAGTAATCACAAACTGCTTTTGCGCCAACATTAATATGAACTTCATTTTGCGCACCAAATGTTTTCAAGTCATGCTCGTAAGCACGTTTCTTATCAGCAAGAACACTCCAGCTACCTTCTACGAGCATTTTCTTACCAGAAGCATCATTCTGTAGCATTGGTGTTTTACCACGCCATTGAGAAGTCATTTTTTCAAGCAGTCTTGCGCTTTTACCGAGAGCCTGTAAAAATTCTTTTTCAGGATTAGCACCCTCATCACCAGCATCACCAAATCCCCAGTTACCCTTAACGTATTTTAGAACCATAGAACCTGCAGCAGTTGGTGAGTTCTTTAACTCGCAACCAGTTTTCTTGTTCTCTCTGTTCTGAATGGTCAGGTCTGGTTTATCGTGTGATGCGCCTGCAGTGCCACCTGTAGAAATTTTATATTTCTGCAAAGCAGCATATGCTCTTTCTTCGTAAGCAAATCCTTCTTGTGCCATTAATCGTCTCTCATAATTAGAATAACTAAATTATTTATGCTTGCGTGACAGACGAACTTGTTTCTTATACTTGCGTTCCCATTTCATCACCTGCTGCATGATCTTTGGGATAGCGTGGTTGTTTCGATAGTCGTAGTTGAAAGTGCGCAAGACAT